>Ga0209017_10000247_pt1 | contig 55576 bp, 35 predicted proteins | sample YNPBryunderm2012_FD_185812 | JGI IMG/M metagenome (GOLD analysis project Ga0209017, IMG submission 185812) | Anoxygenic and chlorotrophic microbial mat microbial communities from Yellowstone National Park, USA - YNP Bryant MS undermat 2012... ... | reverse complement strand
AACAAACTGTTCAAATCCGACCATACCCGGCGGCGGATACAAGCGGACTCGCTCTGGCGGGATATCCCCCAGATCGTGCAGCAAATCCGCCAGGCTGCGTCTTTCATCCACTTGAGGCAGCAGGGATTCAAGTGCCGTCGCCATATTGCAACCTCCCAGCATCAGTGTATCAGATGAATCGAATGCATGGGGATGACTTGAGTCCTTCCTTCCCTGGTTCTTGTTGATCGGCAACCACCGCGAGCCTTGCAAGTTTTAACGGCGAACTGCTGTTCCGTTAGCATAAGAGATCAGCTATTGTCCTGATATGCGTAAGACTGGAATGATCGAAATACCGCCACCGCCGGTCCATTATGTTCAGCCACTGATGCTCGGACCGCTTCGGCTTGAGACACGGTTCACATTGGCACCCCTGGCGGGATACACAAATTATCCGTTCCGCCGTTCGATTCGCGAGATTGGCGGAGTGGGGCTGTGCACGACCGATCTTGTCAATGCCCGAGCGATCCTCGAGCAATCGAAAAAGACGCTGGAACTGCTCGTCACGGGGCCGGATGATCGACCGCTCTCTGTGCAAATTTTCGGGGCCAACCCGGTCGAGATGGCAGCAGCCGCCCGCTGGCTGGAAGATTACGGGGCGACGGTGATCGACATCAACATGGGGTGCCCCGTTCGTAAGGTGGTAAAAACCGGGGGCGGCTCGGCTATGTTGTGCGATACGAGTGGTGCCACGGTCCGGCTTGTCGAAACGGTGGTGAAAGCGACGCGACTTCCGGTCACGGTGAAAATGCGGCTGGGGTGGGATGACACCTCGTGGTCGGCTCCGGATTTTGCCCGCGAGTTCGAGAAGGTGGGCGTCGCCGCGATTACCATTCATGGTCGCACCCGGGCTCAGGGTTTTACCGGGCGTGTCAGTCACGAAGGGATCCGAGCGGTCGTGGAAGCGGTGGAACGCATCCCGATTTTTGGCAACGGCGATGTCAACTCGATTTCCGACGCGGCCAAGATGATTGCCGAAACAGGCTGCCAGGGGATTGCCCTCGGCCGCGGGGCTCTGGCCAACCCCTGGATTTTCCAGCAGCTGCAGCGGTGGGTCTGCTCAGGCGATCCCGGTCCTCGTGCCAGTTACACTGATCGCCTCGAGTTCATGACTCGCCATCTAGAGCGGCTGATTGAATGGAAAGGCAACGAGAAAGCAGGTTGTGCGAACTTTCGCAAGGTGGCCGCCTGGTACGGGAAAGCCCTGCGAATGTCAAAATCGGATAAGCATCGGTTGACAATGCTGGCATCTTTAGCCGAATTTCAGGAGGTAATCCAGCGGCTGCGAGAGACCGGGCCGCCGCCAGGTTGGAGCGAGTGGGACGCGCTGGCGGCCGAGGTGGCCGTCCCCGCGGGGCCGATCTCGCATTGGTAGCCCGAAGAAGGCAACGCTCCATCAAAGCCTCAGCGGTCCCCCTCGGATGAATCCGGTCGCTCGTCGATTCTCGCTTGCATTCAGCAAGCGAACGAATCTTACCGGACTCTGCCCGCTCTGAGAGGGTTCAAGCTTCGAGCAGTTCCCGAAACAGATGTTCAAACTTTCGTTCAATCGACTGGTTGCTGAACTTCTCGGTGTACCGCTGCCAACCGGCATGCAACTGCTGTTCTCGGGCGACGGGATCAGTTAAAAGCGCGTCTATTTCAGCGGCGATGACGCTCGGATCGGGATCAGCATATCGTGCCGCCTCACCCGCTGTGAACGGGATGGCCGCGTTCGGCACCGCCACCACGGGAATTCTCAACCCCATTGCCTCGATTAACGGGACGCAAAAGCCTTCGTGTTCGCTGGTCACCAACAACAGATCGGCGGTCAGATACAGTGCTTTCAACTGCCCGACCGAGACTCCTCCCGTGAGCACGGAGTAACTTTCTTGTCCCAGTTCGCGGATCAGTTTCAACAGCATCTCAATATGATCGGGCAACGGCCAGCCACCGGCAACGATAAGTCTGGCACGGGGCTGGTATTTCCGGCGAAATTCCGCAAAGGCGCGGATCGCCAGCGGCAGATTTTTATTCGGAACCACTCGACCAACGAGCAAGATATTCACGTTCCAGTCATCGAGCCCGGCGACCGCGCGATAATCCGGCTCGGCGTGGAACAGTTCATCGGCATGGTGAAAGGGCGGCAATTCAACGACCGGGCCCGCTGGTGCCAGTGCTTCGAAATCCCGGGCATTGAATGCCGAGTCGGCCCAGATCGCGGTGGCAGACCGGGCGAGTCGCGGCAGTTGCCGAAGCCCCTCGGCACAGCCTTCCGCGAGCTTCGGATTGATTTTCTCGAAAAAGTGCGGCGGCGTCACGTTGTGATATTTCACCACTTTTCGCCGGCACGGCAACCGTTCCACTGCCCTGACTGCTGGTTCACATCCGATCGAATGATGATAAATCAGCACGTCGTCGGCCGAACGCAGCACCCGGGGAAGTTCGTCCAGCATTCGGACCGACTCCTCGGAGGCGTTTGTCCAGGCGAAAAACTCGACGTCGTGGCCCAGCTTGCGGATGGCTCGGGCCATGCCGAAGACATCATGGCCGACCGCGTCGCCGTTGGCCAGCGTGGGCAATGCGATTCCAATTCGCATGACTGTCGATCCTCGTATACCTCATTCCGGCGCGATAAAGCCGTGGTTCCGCAGGGCCTTCACGAGGGCCTGCCCTGCCGCTTTCCAGGTGAAATTCTTGGCCCGAGCCGCCGCTTTTTCACCGTAGCGGTCAGCTTCCTGGCGGTCGGCATAAACCCTGCGCATTTGCGCAGCCAAGGAATCAGGACACGGCTCTGCCCAGTTCCCGGTGTAAATGTGGTTATTTACCGGCACGAGAGAATATTCGACCGGATATCCGACGGATTCATCGAAGAATTCGGTCAGCCCGCTGTAACAGGGGGAAATCAGCGGCCGACCGCAGGCCATTGCTTCGATCAGGTGCAGGCCGAATCCCTCGCCGGCGCTGGCATTCACGTAGGCGGTCAGCGAGCGATACCAGTCCACCAGGTCGCCGTGGGGCAGGACCGCCCGGATCACCTCGATTCGCGGGTCATCTTCGGTTTCCACCGACGGGGAACTCGGAGTGATTTTCACCCGCAGTCGGACATCTGTTTCCGACGGAAACGTCTTGCGGAAAAGATCGATCAGCAGTTGCGCGTTTTTCCGTAAACCGCCCGCTCCCAGCGCTCCCGCCGTCCCGAAGACGCAAACGTCCCGTGCCGTTCTGGAAGTCGGTAGCGGATGGAACATCAGCGGGTCGTACCCGAGCGGGACAACCTCCATCGGCACCGTCACCCCGCAAGCCCGGAAACACTCGACCGCCCAGCGGCTCGGAACGATCACCACCGCCGCCTGATTCAGCAGTTGTACCCACGTCGGCTCCAGTCGATCCGACTCCCACATGGTAAAAATCGCCGAATTTTTGTTCGGTTGAAAGCGGTGTGCTAAGAATGGCGGCGACAAAATCAACTGCTTGCAATCCGGGTGCCAGCCGCCGTGCGGGATCAGCATGCCCGGCGGCAACAACTCGTGACGCACCTGACTGATCTGATGAAACCGCAACTCGGCACCGACCGACGGCAACCCCTTCAACAACGCGAACGCCAGATGATCATAGCCTGTAATCCCCTTCAAATCGGTGGAAAGAAACAACGGCGTAATTTTCTCAACCGGTTTTCGACCGACCCGAGCACGATCGATCAACGGGCAATCCTCGATCGGGTAGGCCAGGATCGGTTCGAGGAGCGTCGGGGTGAAGGACGGCTTCCGGGGGAAACTCTCGGTCCACTCGGCAATTGTTCGCATCGATAATCGGCGGGGCAGCATCGACACGAGCTCTCGCACGCTGGTAAGCCAGAATACCTCGGGAACTTTCAGAACTTCGGCGGCATTCAGTTCGCCTTCACGGGCGGATCGACGCGGCGGACTCGGGCGATGATCGGGGCGAGCTTGAATTGCCGATTGCCCGCCACTGATCATGGCCGCTGCCGCTGCTCGGGCCGGCCCGGTGCCAGTCGTCGACGGAATCCCGCTGCTGGATTTTGGCCGTCGAACATCCTCCACTTTCCAGGCATCATAAATTCGCCCGCCGATCAGTCCGGCTTTGGGTGCATCCTGAAGCGTCGCCGCTAGATGGTACAGGGCATGCTCTGCGAGTTCGACGCCCGGTGGCAAAACCACGACATGTGAACACTCGGTTTCACCGAGCGCTTTGCCGATCGCAACGGATAATCCCAGCAGACCGGAAACACGCACCAGCTTCATTCGTGGATCCGGGCCGATCATCCCATTCAGGTGTGGTTGCAAACCCGCGGGACCCGAGGCGGCCAGCAACAGTTGCCAGTGCGGATAAATTTGCCGACGTACGGAATGTGCCGCAAGACGGACTTGATCCAGCCGGGACCCGTCGGTCGGGATCAGCACCGCGATTGGCGGCGGATCGATCATCGCCTCGCAGGCGGCGGCGATCCGGTCGGCTTCGTCCTTCGTCAGGGCGTGGCGACGCCACCAGGCCGCATCAACTTCATCCCCCCGGCTGTGGCCCAGCCGCATTTGCCGAGAATCGATCAGCCCCTTCAGCACCTTGGCACCAAATTGGCGGAAGCGACCCGCCAGCAGCATCTTGCCCCCCCGCCACAACACCGGGCGGACACACTGGTACGCCCGGATCAACCGCAGTTTCTCGCGAATGGCTCGGCGGAACGCCTCGGCCTTGCTGACGGAACGTACCGAGAACGCCTCGATCGTGAAACGGCCTTCCGCCTGCTGGAAATCCCAGCGCAAGCGGCTAGCGGGCCGGGTCAGCCGGAGCATGAACTGCTCATCGACGTTCCGATTCCACGATAAAGTCTCGCGGCCGGGGGGTCGGGGATTCGGATCGGCGGGGTCGAACACCAGGTCGGCTCGTTTCCTGACCGTAAACCGCCCGCCCGAGCGGACCGCCAGGCGAACTTCATACCAGCCCGGAGGAAACGGTCCCTCCACGGTAAATCGCACACACCCGAGGTCGGCTTGCCACTCATTCGGAGCGGAACCCTCTGGGCGGTTGAGACCCGGGCCGGGACATAAATCGCCGACATCGATGGAAACTGGCCGTGTTGCTGACAGTGTTGACACAGCGGCGCTCCTTGCCGCAACAGATCAAGAATCCCTTGAGGCCTGTAGCGTCGCAACTCTGGCCTGTTGTTTCAAGGCCAACTTGCCTCGACACATTGAGACTTCCTCGGGCCGACCCTGTTGTGCCATGCTGACCTGGATGTTACGGCAGAATCCGCGAAGTGCCTTTGACTCACCAGCGAAGCGGCCGTTGCCAGGCCATTTTCAGCTCCGACAGACTGGCATCGATGAGCCACGCTCCCGAAGCACCGGCGATCCGCAACCTCGGTGCCGCCACTGTTTCCCCGATGTCGGCCCAGGGGATACCGTCAAAAATGCTGCGGATCGATGCCAGATCGGCCGGGCGAACTTCCAGGAGAAACCGGCTGGAAGACTCGCTGAACAGGCGGACTTCATCAGACAGTGCTGGCTCACCGGGCGTCGCGACCACGCGGGTCAGATCGGCTCCCACGCCGCCGGCAAATGCCATCTCCGCGATGGCCACGGCTAGGCCCCCCTCGCTCAAATCATGGCAGGCTCGCACCAACCCCGCCTGGATCGCTTCATGCACGGCTCGGAAGATGGCCGGTGCGGCCTGTAAATCGGGCATCGGCGGCACGCCCCCCGATCGCCCTGTGACCAGATTCCAGTGCGAACCCCCGAGTTCCTCCCGTGTCAGGCCGACAAGGAGCAGCCGATTCCCGGGCGTTTTCAGGTCCATCGTCACACAGCGGCGAACATCCGGCACCCGGGCAATCGCCGAGATCAGCAGTGTGTGCGGGATGGTGACGTGCCGATCCGCCGAGCGATATTCGTTGTTCAAACTGTCTTTGCCGCTGATAAACGGTGTGCCGTACGCGACGGCGGTATCCCGGCACCCCTCGGCGGCGCGGACCAGCGCCCCCAGCAGCGCGGCATCATGGACATTCCCCCAACAAAAATTGTCGAGAATCGCCGTATGCCCAGGATCGCCACCGACCGCGACCAGATTCCGGACCGCTTCGTCGATCGCCGCCGCCGCCATGACATACGGATCCAGGTCACCGTACCGCGGATTCAGACCGTTGCTCACCGCCACCCCCTCCCAGCGACCGAGGACCGGCATCAGTACCGCGGCATCCGACGGGCCGTCCTCATCAATCCCGACCAGCGGCTTGATCACACTTCCCGCCTGCACTTCATGATCGTACTGGCGGATGATCCACTCCTTCGAGCAAACCGACAACGACGACAGAATTGCGAACAGGCCTTCCTGACACGTCATGCCAGAGTCTTTGGCGAAAGCTGCCGGTTCCAGATGCGGCGTGGCTGGCTGCCAGACCGCCTCACGGGTAATTTTCGGCCGTCCCCGGTGCAGAAACTGCATCGCCAGATCAGCAACGACTTCCCCTTGATACCGCAGCAGCAGCCGACCGCTGTCGGTGAATCGACCGAGCACGGCGGCTTCCACATCTTCTGCGGCACAAAGCGCCTGCAGGGCGGGCCAGTGTTCCGGTGGCACCGCCAGCACCATCCGCTCTTGCGATTCGCTGATCCAGATTTCCGTGTAGCTGAGCCCGTCGTACTTGAGGGGGGCCGCATCGAGATCGACCTCGACTCCCGTCTCTGCGGCCATTTCCCCGACCGCGGAACTGAATCCCCCCGCCCCGCAATCGGTGATCGCCGAGTACAATCGTCGATCCCGCGCTTGCAAAATCACATCGACAAGCTTCTTTTCCTCGATGGCATTGCCGATCTGGACCGCACCACCGCTGATGGTTTCCGATTCTTCGGTGAGGCCCAGCGAGGAAAATGTGGCGCCGTGAATGCCATCCCGTCCGGTCCGGCCCCCCACCACCACAATCAGTTGCCCGGGCGACACGGATTTTCGTTCCAGTCCCCACGGAATCAGACCGATCGTCCCGCAGAAAACCAGGGGGTTCGCCAAATATCGATCGTCAAAAACGACGGTGCCGTTAACCGTCGGAATCCCCATCCGGTTGCCATAATCCCGGACCCCAGCCACCACCCCTTGAATCACCCGCCGCGGATGCAGCACCCCCGGGGGCAATTGCTCTGGCGGATAATCGGGTCGGGCAAAGCAAAAGACATCCGTGTTCGCAATCGGCCGGCCGCCCAGCCCGGTCCCGAGCACATCCCGGATCACCCCCCCCAGGCCCGTATTTGCCCCACCATACGGTTCGATTGCCGACGGGCGATTGTGTGTCTCGACTTTGAAACAGACATGAAAGTCCTCGCTCCAGCGAATGATTCCCGCATTATCCGTAAATACCGAGACGCACCAGTCATTCTCGCCAAGACGCGCCCGGATCGTCTGCGTCGCTGCGAAAATGGTTTCCTTCAGCAAATTTTCATACCGCCGCTTTTGCGATGTTCCGCCAGAGTTGTCATTGTATTCGATCGCTCCTTTTAATGTCTTGTGCGAACAATGTTCTGACCATGTTTGGGCGATCGTCTCCAGTTCACAATCCGTCGGATCCCGGCCGATCTCACGGAAATGAGACTGAATCGCCCGCATTTCTTCCAATGTCAACGCCAGTTGCCCCTTCGTGCTCAGAGACATCAGGCCGCCATCATCCAGGTCTCGCAACGGGATGCTGATCCGTTGAAAGCGATACGGCTGGCTGATGCTGAAATGTTCCGTCCGCAACGGACCGATCACGATCTGTTCAATTGCCTCATTCGCCAGAATTTTCCGCAGCAGCAACTCACGATCGGCCGCCCCTGTTTCATCGGCTCGCGGGGTTCCCGTGGGCAAAGCGGCGGGCGGATAGTACCGGCGAAATGTCCGTACCGCTCTTAATGGAAGCGATAAATCCGCCGCCGCACGCCGCACAGACTGTGCAACCGGATCCATGACTCCCGGTCGATACAGCACCGTGATCGCCGCTTCCGCGATGCCTTCACCGACTCGCCGCACCGTGGCGGATTCAATGATCGGATCTGTCAGGAGTATTGCCGCCAGATGCTGCACCGTGGCAATGTTGAGCTCGCCTTCGAGCAAAAATCCCCGAGACGACGCGGCGATGAGATCCGCACCTCGATCCGAATGTGTGAGCAAATCGAACTCATCGCAGACACGCTCCCGCTCGACATCCCGCCCCAGCGGCCGAAGTTCAACTTCCCAGAGCATCACGCACCACTTTCCCTTCCGCCAACCAGTCATGAATGGCCGGCGCGTTGCCCGCAGCCAAGGCATCGCGAAACGCCGACAAACGCTGCAAGTATTGCTCGGTCGCCGCAAGCACCGCCGCCTGATTGGCCAAAAAAATCGCCGTCCACAAGGCCGGATCGGCCGCCGCAATCCGGGTGCTGTCGCAAAACCCGCCCGCGGTCAACGGCAGCCATTCCACAGGCGTCACGCCCGCCAAGGCACTGGCCACCGCATGAGGTAAATGGCTCGTGGTCGCCAACGCGCGGTCATGTAACTCGGGGTCCATCCGGATCACCCGCGCCTCCAGCAGGCGCCAAAAACGTTCCACCACCGCTACCGCTTCCAGATCCGTGTCGGCCGTCGGTGTCACCACCACTAACCGGTTGGCAAACAAATCGGCCCGGGCGTTAACCGCCCCTTTTTTCTCCGATCCCGCCAGTGGATGGCTGCCGACGAACAACGCTTGTTCCGGGGACAACCGGCCCTGCAATTCCCGGAGAATGTTTCCTTTCGTACTGCCGGCATCGGTGATGACCGCCCGCCGGGGGGCAAACCGTGCCGAACGCACAACATCCTCGGCAATCCGATCGACCGGCGTGCAGACCACGATCAAATCGGCGCTAGCCACCCCGTCTTCCAAGTTGATTGCCGCTTGATCGATAACTCCCGCCTCCCGGGCTCGTTCTAGGGTCCGTGCGTCGCGGCCGACGCCGATAACTTGCCGCGCTAATCCCCGCGATTTCACCGCCAACCCGATTGACCCGCCAATCAGCCCGACACCGACGATTGTCACCGTGTTCCACATAAACTTCCCGAAATCGCGGCGAGAAAGAGAGATGCTCTCGATTATAGAATTCCGGGCCACCGATTCAGCCCGAGCCCAGCCAGGGGATCAGCACCCAGCGTCTGCCCGTTTCTGTTCAGGGGGAAACCGCCCCAGGAGTTGCCAGCCTTTGTCTGCAGGTTCAAGCCCGACTCGGCCAGAATCACTGGGCGGACGGGGAGTTAACCGTCTGGTAGAACGTCTAAGCGATCGCCAAGGAGTTCCAGAAGCAATCAGTAATCGGTGCGGCCGGTCTTCTCCAGCGCCTCTTTGAATTGCTGAGCACTGGCATATCGGAGATTCCGATCACGTTCGATCGATTTCATTAACACGGCCGCCACGGCATCGTCAAGTTCCGGCTTCAGGCTTTTCGCCTCACGGGGCGGAGTATTCAAGCGGCGGCGAAGCGTTTCCTCGGACGAAAGCGATGGTTCCCAGGGTAATTGCCCGGTGAAGATTTCAAAAGCGGTGACTCCCAAAGCAAACAGATCCACACGGTGATCGGTGGCCATCCGTTTAATGACTTCCGGTGCCAGGTAATCGACCGTGCCGGTACGGTTTCCCGGCTGGGTAAATTCCGGAGTGTACGGGATCGTCAGTCCGAAGTCGATCAGTTTGACCACTCCCTCGGTTGTGACCATCACATTCCGGGGGCAGAGATCGCGATGCAGGAATTTTTGCGTGTGAAGGTACTGAATGGCGTCGCAGAGTTGGCCGACGAAGTTGATCCGATTACCCCGGAGTTGGTCGTTATTGGTTTCGATGAGGTAATTCAGGCCGAGCCCATCAATCCATTCCATGACGAGAAACGGCTCGCCTTCGGTGCTGATGCCGTGTTCGTAAGTCACCACGATATTCGGATGCTTGAGATTGACGCAGATCTCCCCTTCCGACGGTTTTTTGCTTTTGAGGCTGCTGAAGCGCTCTTCGAATTTTTTTGTTTTCACTTTGTCAAGCAATTTAAGACAGACGATTCTTCCGAGTTTTCGATCGTAGGCCCGGAAGACTTTGGACATGCTCCCTTGGCCAGTGCGTGTTTGCAAATCGAATCGTTTGGCGATGTCGGCGATGGTGCGGCCGCTTTTTTTCTTCTCGCCCCCACCTCCGAAGAGACTACTGAAGAAGCCCACGGTGATATCCTCACCCAGGAATGGTTGACCCGTCGATGCTTGGTGCCTGAGGAATTCGCGGTTTATCCCTTGATTTGGCAGTAATCGATGATTCGTGCCACCTCGGTGCGTAAATCTTGACGATGGACAATCCGATCGATAAATCCATGCTTTAACAAGAATTCGCTGGTCTGAAATCCTTCGGGCAATTCCAGTCGGATCGTGTTTTTGATGGTGCGAGCACCGGCGAAGCCGATCATCGCTCGCGGCTCGGCAAGAGTGATATCGCCCTGGAAAGCCCAGCTGGCAGCAACACCGCCCATCGTCGGATTGGTTAGAATCGAGATATAAAGCCCGCCGGCCTGATGATACCGCGCCAGGGCTGCCGAGACCTTGGCCATTTGCATCAGGGAAAAAATCCCTTCTTGCATGCGTGCTCCACCCCCCGAGCCGCTAATTAAAATCAGCGGCAGCCGCTGCCGGGTCGCTTGTTCGATCGCGCGGGTGAGCTTCTCGCCGACCACACTGCCCATGCTGCCCGCCATGAAGGCAAAATCGGTAATACCGATCACCACCGGCCGGCCCCGGATAAACCCTTTGCCGGTGACGGCGGCGTCCGGCATCCCGGTTTTTTCCTGCTCTTCTTTTAGTCGTTGAGCATACGGAATCCGATCGACGAAGCCGAGGGGATCGACCGGGCGGAGCTCGGCATCCCACTCTTCAAAGCTGGCATCGTCGAGCAACTGGGCGATCCGATCGCGGGCGGAGGTGTAAAAGTGGTGATGGCAGTTCGGCTCGGGGCAAACGTTCAGCTTGGCTTGGACTTCCTTTTTGAACAGCGTCGCCTTGCAATTCGGGCAACGGATCCAGAGCCCCTCGGGCACACCACGCTTCGGCTTCTCGCCTACCGACATTCTGGCCACTCCGTTCGCCCCTTTCTGTTGTCTGCCGCCAGACTATCTCACCGGTTTCCCGTCCGATCGTCAAGCGGAAACAGCCGGTCGAAGCCGAGGCGAGCGGCGTCGGGGCGGCGGTTGCGGAGGGATCGGCGAGTCGGAGACATTAACGGTCGTCTATTTGAGCCAGTGACTGGAACGGTTTTCCTTCGACGTAAGCCAGGAACGCTCCGCCTCCCGTGGACACATGGGTCATGCCGGTGTCATAGCCGAACTGCTCGACGGCTTCCGCGGTTTCGCCGCCGCCGACAACGGTCACCGCCTTGGATTCGGCCATCGCCTTAGCGATCGCTTTGGTACCCTCACTGAAGGCGGGCTGTTCGAACCAGCCGACCGGACCGTTCCAGATTACCGTGGCCGCCTGAGCAATTTTCTCTGCATACGCGGCCCGGGTTTTCGGCCCGATATCGACGCCTTCATAACCGGCCGCGATGGGCCCTTCAAACACCTGGGTTTGTTGCAGATCGTCGGAGCGAGCACAGAGATAATCGACGGGCAGGGAAATTTTCGAGCCGATCTGGGGAACCAGTTTTGTTGCTGCCGCGAGTTCTTCCTCGGCGACACGCGTGCCACCGACATCGACCCCGATCGCTTTGAGAAAAGCGTAGGCCATTTTTCCACCGACGAGGAGATGATCGACCTTGCTCAGCAGTGTCGTGATAAACGCCATTTTATCCGAAACCTTGGCACCGCCCATGATGGAATAGAATGGCCGGCTGGGATGGCTGAGCAAGCCATCAAGGACCTCGAGTTCTTTGGCCACAAGCAGGCCGACGGCTCGGGGTTTGCCCGCGGCTTTGAGGGCGGCGGGGACGGCAACCATGCTGGCATCGTTATCGTTGTGGCAGGTGCCGAAAGCATCGTTGACGTAGGCGTCGCCCAGGGCAGCAATGGCGGCCGCGAATTCCGTGTCGTTTTTCTGTTCGCGGGGGTCGAACCGCAAGTTTTCCAGCAAGATGACCTGGCCGGGCTGAAGCGCTCTTACAGCTGCCGTCACTTCGGGGCCGACCACGCTTGCTCCGGCTTTTGCCACCGGTTGACCGAGTAACTCGCCGAATCGCCTGGCCACCTTGTCCATTGTGAGGTGAACTCGTTCTTCCGGCGAGGCTTTTTCCGGGCGGCCGAGATGGCTCATGGCGATGACGGCGGCCCCGGCTTCCAGGAGTTGCTGAATGGTGGGAAGCGCTGCTCGGATCCGGCGATCGTTCTTGACCTCGCCGGTTTTTTTGTCGAGAGGCACGTTAAAATCAACGCGGACAAGAACCTTCTTGCCAGCGAGATTTCCAAGATCAGCGAGAGTTTTTTTCGGCATTGTTCCAGTTCCACGTTACAAGTTTTGGCGTCTGTCGAATTCCGTTCACAAAGCGATTGCGAATCTGTCATCTGTCGGCTCGACAATCGGTCAGCGTGGTCGAGTCCGTCCAGCCGCCGCGGCCGATCACTCTCAAGGTTACGAACGCGGTGAGTGGCGGAAACCGATTCTGGATCAAGAATTTGGCAACGTTCTCCGGGCCAGGTTACAATCCGGAAAGGCAGGAGTGGCGTACGGCGAAGCCAAGACAGAAGGTTACTCACATCAACCATTGCATAATCCAGTCAGAATGCATGATCGTTGACATGCAAATGATTGCGGCGTTGCCGTGGGATCCGCTTGCGTGCTTGTTGACGACCGGTTCCCGGATGTGGAACCGGCGGAACCGTGGCCAGCGTGCGGATCGCTACCCCTTCGCTGCCATGTATTTCAGCAGATCGACACAGCGGTTGCTGTAACCCCACTCGTTATCGTACCAGGCGATGAGCTTGAAGAAGCGGCTGTTCAGTTCAATGCCGCTGCCAGCGTCGAAGATGCTGCTGGCCGGGTCGTGGATGAAGTCGCTGGAGACAACATCATCACTGGTGTAGGCGAGAATTCCTTTGAGATAGGTCTCACTGGCCGCTTTCATCTTTTCGCAAATGTCTTTATAGCTTGTCTCTTTGACAGTTTTTACGGTCAAATCGACGACAGAGACGGTGGGGGTGGGCACCCGGAACGACATTCCCGTGAGCTTGCCCTTGACTTCGGGAATGGCCAGGCCGACCGCTTTGGCCGCACCGGTGGTGCTGGGAATGATATTCACCGCCGCAGCCCGGCCGCCCTTCATGTCTTTTTTGCCGCCGGGTCCGTCCACTGTTTTTTGCGTGGCGGTGTAACTGTGGATAGTGGTCATCAACCCTTCTTCGACACCGTAGCCTTCTTTCAGCAACACGTGAACCACGGGCGCTAAACAATTGGTGGTACAGCTGGCGTTGGAGACAATATGGTGGGATGCGGGATTGTATTTCTCGTGGTTGACGCCCATGACGATGGTGATGTCTTCGCCGGTGGCTGGGGCGGAGATAATCACTTTTTTGGCACCGGCATCGAGATGGCCTTTCGCCTTCTCGGCGTGCGTCCACAAACCGGTCGATTCGATAACGTACTCAACGCCGAGTTCTTTCCAGGGCAAATCTTTCGGTTCGGCGCGGAGTCCGAGTGAGCGAATGGTATGGCCGTTGACAATCAAGGCATGGTCGCCGTCGGCCCGCACTTCGCCTTGAAAGCGGCCTTGTGTGGAATCATATTTGAGCAGATAGGCGAGATTGTCCGCTGGGACAAGATCGTTGACCGCGACCACGTCAAATTCTTTGCCGAGCAACCCCTGATCGATCAGCGCACGAAAGACAAGCCGACCGATCCGTCCGAACCCGTTAATCCCCACCTTGACAGCCATTGGATACTCCCTTGAAACGCCAGCATCTCTGCCGGCCAGGCGCAACCGGTTGAAGTTAGCTTACGGATCGGCCCGGATGCTGCCAGCTTGGTGGGGGCAGGAAAGTCGAGAAAGATCCGTGGCTCTGCGTTCAGCGAAGAGGAGTCCTCTTGCAACTGGCAGTGAGGTGCATACATCATCAGCACTTTTGTTTCTTCGCCACCGACTCGGAGTTCTCAGGATGCCAGGTCCAGTTCGTGTTGCCGTGACGGGTGCCGCCGGTCAAGTTGCGTATTCCATGCTGGCTCGGCTGGCATCGGGCGAAGTTTTTGGCCAAGATACCCCGGTGATCTTGCAACTGCTGGAAATTACCCCCGCCCTGCCTGCCCTGGAAGGGGTCGCCATGGAACTGGAAGATTGTGGCTTTCCGACCTTGCAGGGGATCGAACTGACGGATGAGCCGAACCGAGCCTTTGCTGGGGTCAACTGGGCGATTCTGGTGGGTGCAGCCCCACGGAAGCAGGGCATGGAACGGAAAGATTTGCTGGGACTGAATGGAAAAATTTTCGTCGGCCAAGGGCAGGCGATTGCCAAGAATGCGGCCGCCGATGTCAGGATTCTCGTCGTCGGCAATCCCTGCAACACGAATTGTCTGGTCGCCTACCAGAACGGCAAAGATGTGCCCCCGGAGCGGTGGACGGCGATGACTCGCCTCGACCACAACCGCGCGGTCGCGGCTCTCGCTAAGAAAGCCGGCGTCAGCAACGGTGATGTTACCTGTATGACGATCTGGGGCAATCATTCGAATACGCAATTTCCCGACTTCACGAATGCAAAAATTCAGGGCAAACCAGCGACGAGCGTGATTACGGATCGTATCTGGTTGGAAGAAACTTTTGTCCCACAATGTCAGACCCGCGGGGCAGCGGTGATCAAGGCCCGCGGCTTATCCTCGGCACTGTCCGCAGCGAACGGTGCCATCGACCACATTAAAAGCCTTCTCCACGGTACACCGCCTGGTGACTGGACCAGCGCAGCCCTGGTGTCGAAGGGGGAATATGGCGTCCCGGCGGGGCTCGTCTTCGGGTATCCCGTCACTTCCGACGGGCACGGCAATTATACCCCCGTGATGGGGCTGACACTCGATGCCTTCGGGGAAGCGAAATTCCAGGCGACCTTAAACGAGTTGCTGGAAGAGCGGGAAGCGGTGAAAGATTTGCTGCCTGGATAGCTGTTACCCCTGAGGAGGCAGTTCTTCTTCCGATGCCGGGCATCAACCGCGAGCGGTCAAAGTGTTTGTCCGCCGAACATTTGATAGACTGCGGACGCATCGTCGTGACGGCTCTCTGGCATACCGTGAACGCAACTGCGTGATGGGCATGGGAATTTGCGATTTCTTCTTATGCGATCAGTCTTACCAGGTCGATCTCAGCTACGGAATGCCGGATATCCGGTCTGCCCGAGCGAGAACGCCCGATGTCCACAGATTCTCCGGTACGCCCCCGTCCGGCAGTTTTCCGAGCTCTGGGCCGAGCCGAGCCACCCGAGCAGATCGCCATCGCCGGGCGATTCTTCCAGCTTGAGGAATTGCTGAAGCATGATTCCTGGGCAGCCACGGCCATTTACTCGAGCCGAGGTCAGCGAATCATTTGCAAATTCCATCGGATCCAGCCGATTTTCGGGGTGCCGATGGCTTGGCTTGGCCGGCGATTAGCGGCGCGGGAACGGCGGTTTCTCGCCCGGCTGGCCGATGTGCCTAACGTACCGAGTGTTCTCGGCCCGGTGACGGTGAACGGTCAGGTTTTAACGCACGCAGCGGCACGGCGATATATCCCGGGGCATCCGCTCTCTCCCGGAGACGTGGTCGACGACGAGTTTTTCAGCGAATTACGCTTTGTTCTGCAAGAAATGCATGGCCGGGGAATCGCCTACGTCGATCTGCATAAGCGGGAAAACATTCTCGTCGGGGAGAATGGCAGGCCTTACTTGTTCGACTTTCAAATCAGTGTGGATGCTCAACGGCGGCTGTGGCGATGTCTGCCCGGATCATCCTGGTTCTTCCGGATTTTGTGCCAATCCGATTTGTATCACCTTGAAAAGCACATTATTCGGCAGCAAGCCGGTACTGATCCGGATGCAGAAGCCCGGCTGGCACGCCTGCGACCGTGGTGGATCCGAATTCATCGGCTGATCGCCCGGCCACTGCGGGAAGTTCGGCGAAAATTGCTGGTGTTTCTGAACATTCGAAGCGGCCGGGGCCTGGTCAGCAGCGAGTATTTTGCCGAGCATGCCATCCGCCAGATACGGGCAAGGCGGACCTCAGCACAATAACTTGGCAATGGCGGCGGCAAGAACGTAATTTCCGATTTTGCCAGAATCATTGCCGGCCATCGATCAGAAGCTGGGGATTTCCACCCGCGTTCCGCCCTGCATGGCTGATTCATGGGCGCAAAGCCCGACCAGTGTCCAGTTGGCGCTCGTCGCTGCATCGGGGAAGGCGGGTTGCTTACCGAGTACGGCTTGCAAGAACTGATGCGCCAGGTGCGGATGGCTGCCGCCATGCCCGGCCCCCTGCAAAAAGCTCAGGTGGGTGGCGTCGTGAATCGCACCGGTAAACTTGCGAATCCCCTCGGGTAAGCGGCCGGCAAAATCAGGAACCTTGACCCGGCGGGGAATTTGCGGTTCCGGCAAACCACGCATGTGTAAGACGGGATCCTCGCCTTCGAGTTGCTGCCATTCAAAACTGACATTCGACGCCATCACATCAAAACTTTCCCGATATTGCCGGGCTGTGTCGAATAAACTCCGGGTGACTTCGGCAACAATATCCGAGCCCCGAATTTTGAAGGTGGCGGTTTCGACCGCAAACGGACTCTGATAGCGGGAAATCAGTGACTCGCGAATTCGCCCGGAACCGTGACAGACGACACTTTCTGCCAGGGCCGGTTTTCCCGGCTGACTGAGAATCGCCAGGCAAGGACTGACACAGTGGGTGGCATACCACATCGGCGGTAACCCGGGCCAGTAATCCGGCCAGCCATCCATGTCTTGCTGGTGGCTGCCACGAAGAAATTGAATTCGACCCAACACACCCCGGTCGTAAAGATCTTTGACAAACAAGTACTCACGACTGTAAACCACCGTTTCCATCATCATGTAGACCTTGCCCGTCTCGCGTTGCAGACGAACAATCTCGGCGATGTCCTCGCGATTTGTCGCCATCGGCACGGTGCAGGCCACATGCTTTCCGGCTTTCAAGGCACGAATCGTTTGCGGGCCATGATCAGGTATCGGGCTGTTGATATGCACGGCATCGATGGAAGGATCGGCAATTAAATCATCAAAGTTTGTGTACCGCACCGGCACGCCGAACTGATCTCCGCAACGATCCAGTTCCGCCTTGTTCCGCCGGCAGATCGCCACCAACTCTGCCTCCGGATGATGCTGATAAATCGGGATAAATTCTGCCCCGAAACCGAGACCGACAATCGCCACCCGTACCTTACGATCGCTGGCCATGACAGATGTTCCTTTGCCTTGGTAATTGGTGGAAAAAGAGCGTTTTCGGCAGCGTTTTCAGCGGGCTGATCGGAACTGTATGCACTCGGACAACTCCCGGCAACGGGTAGCAATAAAAGAACCGTGGTCCTGCCACGGTTCTGCTCGCAACTATTGAATGATCACCATTCCCCACGGACTTCTGTCACTGATGCTCCGACGGGGCAATCAGCGGGTCGCCGCGGCGGCTGCAGTGCTGCTGCGGAAGCTTACCCAGATAGATTTCGGCAATAACCCCAGTGCCACCAAACCCGCATGAACGACCCAGGTGACCATGCACCCAGTGGCCAAGGCATTGCTGAAGCCATACGCATGGAGGCCCACGCCGAGTTGATTTGTCCCGAACCAGCTCCAAGTGGTAATCATATTGCCGATCAAGGCGAGAACGGCGATGCCCCGATCTTTGACCAGTCCTGCCCAGCGGGCGTGCAGAATCAGGGCATTCCAGATGACAATCAGCACGGCTCCATTTTCTTTCGGATCCCAGCCCCAAAATCGGCCCCACGATTGATCCGCCCAGATGCCGCCAAGCACTGTGCCGACAAAACTCAGTAATGTGGCCAGGCAAACCACGCCGTAAATAATCTGACCGAGAACTCGGCCAAGTTCCGTGGGCGAACCGGTTGCAGAAAATTGCATCGGTTTTTTCAAAAGCGGGGTGAACACACCAAGCACGACGTAGATGATCGCCACGGCTCCAGCGACGTAGGTGGCCGCATAACCGAGAGTCACCGTGGTGACGTGGGTCGCCAACCAGAAATTCGTATCCAGCACCGCTTGCATCATTTCCAGAGTATCGCCGCTGACCGCTAAATTATGGGCAATGATCCCGGTCGTGATCCCAAGCCCCGCCGCAACAAAATTCCCCAGCCCCAGCGGGAACAATCGCTCGATCAGCAACGACAACCCCACACAAGCCCAGCCAATAAAGACTGCTGAGGAGTACAAATTCGTCACAAAAACCAGTGGCCGATCCATCAACCACATCCGGCCAATCAACGTGAACGTGTGCACCAGAAAGGTCGTGACAAGCACCCAGAACGCGGCACGTCGGAATGTCCAACCCATACGCGGCAAAATTGGCAATGCCATCCAGCCGACCAAAGTGAGAAGAAGGGCGTAACCGTATAATACAATCGCTATATAGGCAGGTGCCGTCTGATTCAGATAGCTTTCAAACCGCACCCGAGCCAGGTCGCGATCTGACAACGCACCGAAAAACTGATCCCGATAGTCAGCCACCGCCTTGTTAAATCGATTGGCGTCACCGGCACGGTAAGCCGACAGGATGGCTTCCCAGGCCACAGCCGCCGGATCCTTCGCGATGGCTGCTTCCAACTCGCGATCAAACAGATCCATGACTTGTTGTTGCTGCTGCGGTGTCAACTCCTCAAGATTTTGCGGCAAATTGAGCGCGCCGATCTTGGCCCGAGCCGCGAGACGTGCCTCATTCCGCGCGGTGTCACGGGCAGAAGCGAGAGATCGCCAGTCCTTGCCATCGCCAGGAGGCAACATCAGCGGTGAATACCCCTGCCAGACCTCAAGGAACGTTTCCAAGTGCCGACGCAATTCCAGAACCTTGGCCTCGAACAGATCGCGATCCTTGTCGGGCCGTTTCAACGCTCGCTGCGCTGCATCTTCGAATTCCTTGTAGCGGCCGCGGATTTCTTCCAAGGAATAACGCCAACCTTCCCGGGGCTTCAGATTCAATAAAGCCAGAACTTGATCATTCTCGATCCGGAAAATTTGATGTTTGCTGGATATTCCGGGATCTGATGCAGAACCCGAGGCTGTATCGAAAAACCAGCGAATCGCCGGCTGGCTGACCCCGGTCGCATCGGTAAAACTTTCCCGGTGTGTGATCAAACGGAGATCTTTGCGGGCCACCGTGTCGAGCGGCTTCACCCGCCCGCCATCGACCACCGGAATTTGCCCCGCCGCGTTCAGGTCGAAATCTCCGCGACTGCCCCGAGGTACCATCATCGCGGTCAAATACATTGCCGCGAATCCGACCAGAACGGCAAACAACACCCGCTCTGCCGGGCTCTCCGAAACCTGGATGATCCGCATCGACTGCTTGGTGCGGCTTCGAGATAAAAAGCTGCCCAGGTTCAGCCCGAAATGCAAAAGCATCCCCAAACTCACTAGCGCACATGCCAAATATGGCAACAACCAGCCCGGATTCCGAACCACCTGCAAGATTGTGGTCGTCTCATCCGGACTAAACGATGATTGATAAAACGCCTCTCCTCGATAACGAAGCGGCTCATTCATCCGAATCGTTATTTCACGATTTTGATCCCGTTCCGGATCGATCAGTTGCAACCGGCTCGAATAATCCTTCGCGACGTTCGTGCCAATGAACCGCTTAAATTCAAAGTCATGAAGGAACAGGGAAAATGGCTTATAATAGTGGGTGAATCGCAACGACAGTTCATACGTCTTCCCGGCAACTTCCACAGGTTGTGGTTTCCCGATCCAAAGCGACACCAAAAAGGTGCCGAGATCAGTTCCCGTTTCCTGATCGACAAGTGTCACGTAAGCCGACGGCATGTCCACCCGCTGACTTTGATCGACCCCACTGACTGGCGGCTTCTCGACAGCTAAACCGCTCAATCCTAGACCCGTCGTGGCGAGATTATCAGAATTTGATTTGGCAGTGTCGAGCGGTTGCAAGTCTGAGTTGTCGTAAAAGGCACGAACAGTAATCCGCACCGGCAACAGCGGATGCGACAGCGGTTCCCCCCGTCGCAACGAAGCTTTCAACAGCGAAGCCGGAACGACAATCACCCGATCTTCCTCCGGATTCGAACGATCTACGAACGCGAGTTCGTAATTCCGGGTATCGACCGCGAAATTCCGGCTCTCCCCTTCCGGAATCGCCATTTGTTGTTCAATTTGAAACTCGCGTGTGATAAATTCGCCCACGAACAAGAGCAATATGCCGGCATGGAGTGTGATGATTCCGGACCGCTTCCAAGAAAGCTTGAAGCGGACCAGATGCGCCGCTAGCAGATTGAGAAACATCAAGCCGCCGATCAATTTGCCGGCAGGAAAAGGAACTTTCGCCCAGCTCGGCAACTGCAAATCCGGAGGAATCAGAAAGGAAAAAAAGATCTTACCGAAATCGACAAGCAATTGCAGATCGATGAAGACGATCCACGACCAGAAATACTCAGCGACGACGGACCAAATCCCCTGATTTTTCTGAGCGACGGTGCCAAAAAAGACGAGCACCATCGATAAGGCAAACAAGGCGACAGTCAGTTGCAAAGACGCCAGGGGCTTCAGTAAAGCTTTGACTGTCTCCCAGACCCCGCTGGGAGAATGTGGGCGGGGCTCGAACTCCGAAGAGATCGATTCCGTTGAGGCGGTGGTCAGACTCATTTCAGCGGTTCCTCGGCCGGTACTGGCATCATCCGGTGCGATTCTCCTTCGAGAAATCCGCCCCGGGGCAAAATTATTGACCGCCGCCCATGAACGGGGGACGGCTCGATGCGGGATTCTTCGGGCCTGTCAGATCGACGCGAAGAAGTTTCTCCCCTGCGGTGGTGGTAACGATCCGAGTCTGTATCGCTAATTCAGGTGGCGTAGCTGGCGCTCCGACCTGACCCGCCCAGCGCTCCAGATTTCCTTGTAAACCACCGCCTGCCTGGGAGATCGTCAATTGCAATGCTGCTTCCGCCGGCCCGAGATCGATTGTCTTCAAGGGGATGCCCATCACCATTCGTGAAGCACCCTCACGCCAGCCTTGCGGAAGTGTCCATTGTGGCTCACCCGAGGGACCGTTCGGAAAGCGTATCGATAGTAAAAAGTTGTCGAACGCCTCGGTATGCTTCGCCAATTCTGTCGCTTTACCAGTCAGCTTGAAAAACCAGGCGGGGTTATCCGCCGGATACATGGCTCCGAGAATCCGATATTCAGCAGCCGATTCCGGCAGGGTCAGCTTGCCTGAACTCCGGCTGACGGTGTAACTTCGCACGGTTTCAGCTGGTTCACAACTCGTGATCCCGCAGACCACGGCGAGTCCACCGAGCGAATGCAGCCAGAATTTCTTCAATGTCAACTGGAACGGGCGGCAATTCATAACAGGCTCGGTGATTGTCTCGGTGATTGTAATGCGGATCAGCCATAGCGGTGGGATTCGGATATCTCTTCTGCTCAATGTATTCTTTCGCGATCCGGGAGTAGCGTCAAGTCAGGAGCCAACCCCGAGCCGGGCCACCTAGCCGCGAAATCGCTTGGCAACGACTGCTCACGGTCCGGCTCGCAGTTGATTCCTAACCTCTAGGCGATGATTTTACTCAGGGTGAAATTATCACATTGATATCGCAATGATTCCAGACTTTCTCAGAATTCGAACACAAACGCTGGCTTCTGCAGGATTCGGCAGCTAAACTTTCTCCATTGGACGATGCCGGAACCTTGCCCATCCTCATTGCGGTGCCGCTATGTCCATCCCCACGACAACGGATGAATTGCTGGAATTGATTCGCAAAAGCGGAATGGTTGAAGAATCGCGACTCAACTCTTATTTGAGCGAACGGACCCGTCTAGGAAAGCCACTTTCCACCGACGCTAAGACTGCCGCTGAGGAGATGGTCCACGACGCCTTAATCACGGAATTTCAACGTGAACAATTTTTGTTAGGGAAATGGCGTGGCTTCACCTTGGGGAAATATAAACTCCTCGAACGTGTCGGCATCGGCGGCATGGGGCAAGTGTTCCTTTGTGAACACATGCATATGAAACGCCGGGTTGCCATCAAGGTACTTCCCCCCGCGAAGGCCGAGCAACCCTCGGCACTCGGCCGCTTTTACCGGGAAGCCAGGGCAGCAGGCTCTCTTGAGCATCCGAATATTGTTCGCACCTTCGACATCGATCAAGACGGCAATCTGCATTACATCGTGATGGAATACGTCGATGGCACGAATTTGCTCGATATTGTCAAGCGGTTTGGCCCCCTCGATGTTGCTCGTGCCACCGATTATGTCCGCCAAGTTGCGACCGGCTTGGATTACGCCTTCCGCAATGGGATTATTCACCGCGACGTGAAACCGGGCAACGTGCTCATCACTCGCGACGGCTATGCCAAAATCCTTGACATGGGGCTGGCTCGTTTCTACCGGGATACGACCGATCTGCTGACCGTTCAATACGACGACAAGATTGTTCTCGGGACTGCGGATTATGTCGCCCCGGAACAAGTCGCGAATTCGCATCTCGTGGACACACGGGCGGATGTTTATGCCCTGGGCGCGACGTTCTACTTCTTGCTTGCCGGTCAGCCGCCGTTCCCGTCCGGCACCATTTCACAGAAACTTCTTTGGCATCGCACCAAGGACCCGCAGCCGATTCGAGAACTTCGCCCGGAAGTCCCGGAAGGCTTAGCGGCAATACTGGCGCGAATGATGAAAAAGGATCCGAGCCAGCGTTATCAGACCCCCGGGGAAGTCGCCGCGGAGCTGGCCGCCTGGGTTCCTGCCCAGGTGCCCTTACCTCGCCCGGAAGAAATGCCGCGCTTGTCTCCCGCTGCCCAGGAAGTGATGAACACTCCCGAAGAAGTTGCTCTCACGCTTGAGCCTGTCGGCACCGCGACACGCGGCAGCAGCCTCGGCACTCCGCTCTCAGGGAGTCACGCCAGGCCGGCGACGATCACGACCTCCAGCCCGAAGCCCAGCGGCACTCTGCCCAGCCCGGACACCCGGCGAATGCCATTCGGACCCGCGGCATTTCCGCCGACGCCTCAAGTCGAGATCCCTACCGAAAACGCTACCGCTATTGATCCCACTCCCGCCAATCTTAAAATCCCAGCACGATTATCCGAACCGGTCGCAGCCCCGGAACGGCCACGCAATCCGTTGCTGATCCCGTTCATCGTCACGGCAACTGTGGCGGTGCTGGCAATTGTTAGCTTGATTGTCTGGATTCTGCGTAACCCTCGGTAACCTGGATGACCTCTTAATCAAACCTGCGGGCGATTCTCACTCTGTCCCGATAATCATTCCGTTCTGTTCTTGGACTGGGGGATATCGCCTGTCGGGGAGAATGACTGTGAAGGTAGCGCATTTCGATTGTTTCAGCGGTATCAGCGGCGACATGGTCCTCGGAGCCCTGGTCGATCTTGGCCTGCCAATGGAACTTCTGCGGAACGCCCTCGCGTCGCTCCAATTGCCAATTCAGGTGGAAAGCCGCCGGGTCAAACGCAACGGTTTTGCCGCCACTCAAGTCGTCATTCAGGCGGACGATCAGGAATCCTACCGTTTTCTTGCCGATGTCGAAGCCTTGATTGCCGGCTCGGAACTGACGGAATCGCAGCGGACTTTGGCGCGTCGGATCTTTACCCGGCTAGCGGAAGCGGAGGCCGCTGTTCACGGCATCGCCATCGATAAAGTTCACTTTCACGAAGTCGGGGCACTCGACAGCATCGCCGACATTCTCGGGGCCGCCATCGGCCTGGACTGGCTGGGCGTGGAACGCTTCACCAGTCGGCCCGTTCCACCCGGGAGCGGGACCGTGACATGTGCGCATGGGACGATGCCGGTACCGACGCCGGCCACGGCTTTGCTGCTTCGCGGGGTTCCACTCGCAGCGGCACCCGTCAAAGGCGAACTCACGACACCCACCGGGGCAGCGATCCTCACCTCTGTCGTCAGCGAATATGTGGAGACGCCAGCGATGGCGATCGAGAATATCGGAGTTGGGGCCGGCAGTCGGGATCCGATTGAGTTGCCAAATATCCTCCGAATTTATCGCGGCACAGCTACAACGACCGCCAGCATGAATCCGCCGCCAAGCGATCCACCAAGCGATACAATCTGGGTCCTCGAAACCAACCTCGACGATTGTTCCCCGGAGATTGTCGGCTACGCCACGGAACGATTGTTCGCTGCCGGAGCCCTCGATGTCTTTACCCAGGCGATCCAGATGAAGAAGCAGCGGCCGGGGGTGTTATTCACCGTGCTGGCCGATGATGCCAAGCGGGTCGAACTGGAAACGATCCTCTTTCAGGAAACCGGGACGTTCGGCATCCGCAGACATCGAGCCGAGCGAACCAAGCTGGAACGCGAAGCAGTGACGGTAGCAACAGCCTGGGGGCCGATCCGAGCCAAGCGGGGCTGGCGTGGGAATATCCGACTGATCACCCCGGAATATGACGATTGTGCCCGCGTGGCCCGGGAACAGGGGGTGCCGCTGCGGGCCGTTTATGCCGCGGTCTGCCGGGCTGGAGAAGGGCTCAGCGGCTGAGTTCGTGCGGAGCCAGCAATGTCAAGGGATACACCGGCAGGTTGCGCAGCAGGCCGAACAAAATCACCAGTACCGTCAACACCCAGGGAAACCAGCTACTAGTCACTGGGCGGACCGGAACTCCACAGAGAAACTGCCAAGCACTTCGCAAGCAAATCAGAAGCAACCACGGCAACAGCAAAATCAAAAGGGCGTTGTAAGCAAAAGCTTGTGCTAAATCACCATTCAGCAGTGCGTGCAGCGAGCGAGTGCCCCCGCAGCCAGGGCATTCAATATTCAGCAGTTGCTTCGAGGCACAGCGAGGGTAAAACGGATACTTGCCAGGCGGCACCGTGGCCACCACCTCGAGTGTCAACAATGCCCCCAATCCGACGAGAAGCATCAGGGCCAATCGCACAGTAATCTTTAAGCGTACCGCGTTCTGCATTTGAATCGTTTTGATCAAACCGTTATCGCCCATGTCGATCCTATCACGGCTTGCGGACTTCTTGTCGAGCCGAATCGAACTTTCACTGCCGATTGCAGACAGACATCGCGAATGCCTAGGATTGATTTAGATGGCATCACAATGGGAACCAAGAATGTCCCACCTTAGGAACAACGTTCTCAACGACGAACAAAACTCACCCCCGATAGAACAATCGAGAACCCCCGGATAGCACAATCGAGAACCGTTCCTTGTAATGCCTCCCTCTTGAACTTTGCTGCGGAATTCGTGTCTATTCCAGCAGGACCCCCGGGATCGGGCTGACTTGTCTTCGAGAGCCTCCTATGCCGACATCGACCGAGATTCGCCAGCAGTTTCTGGATTTTTTTTGTCAGAGGTACGGTCACACCTTCGTTCCCTCGTCGCCGGTCGTTCCGCACGATGACCCGACGCTTTTGTTTGCCAACGCGGGGATGAATCAGTTTAAACCGTACTTCCTCGGCACGGAGAAGCCACCCTACAAACGGGTCGCCAATACGCAGAAGTGCATCCGTGCCGGCGGCAAGCACAATGATCTGGACGATGTCGGCAAAGACACTTACCACCACACCTTCTTCGAAATGCTCGGCAACTGGAGTTTTGGCGACTACTTCAAAAAAGAAGCAATCGCCTGGGCGTGGGAACTGCTCACCGAGGTGTGGAAGATCGACCCGGGCCGGTTGCATGTCACGGTTTTCGAAGGCGACCCCGAAGCAGGGATTCCCCGGGATGATGAGGCCGCCGATTACTGGCGGGCAGTCGGTGTTCCCGATTCACACATCCACCTGGGCAGCAAGAAGGATAATTTCTGGGAGATGGGCAATACCGGTCCATGCGGCCCGTGCACCGAGATCCACTACGACAGTACCCCAGATCAAAGCGGGGCTAAACTGGTTAACGCTGGAACGGATCAGGTCATCGAAATCTGGAACAATGTGTTTATCCAGTTCAATCGCAACGAAGATCAATCCCTGACGCCCTTGCCGGCCAAGCACGTCGATACCGGCATGGGGTTCGAGCGGATCACGAAGGTGTTGCAGGGCAAAGCAAGCAACTACGATACGGACATTTTTGTTCCGATCTTCATGGCGATTCAAGAGGTTACCGGCGCTCGACCATACGGAGGAAAGCTTGATGACTTGACCGACATTGCTTACCGTGTGATTGCTGATCATATTCGGATGTTAACGTTTGCGTTGACAGACGGTGCCGTACCGTCGAACAAAGGCCGGGGTGCCGTGGTCCGCAGCGTCCTCCGCCGTGCGGAACGATATGGCTGGCAGGTGCTCGGCATGAAAGAGCCGTTCCTGCACAAGCTGGTGCCGGCGGTTGTCACCTTGATGTCGAAACCGTTTCCGGAACTGACTCAAAACCCGGAAAAAGTTCGGTCGATGATTTATGATGAGGAGCAGAGTTTCCTGCGGACGCTGGAAAAAGGCTTGCGATTATTCGCCGAAGCCTCCGAGCGTGCCGCCCAGAATCAGGGAATCATCTCCGGCAAAGATGCCTTCGATTTGCACACGACCCACGGCGTCTACATCGAAATTACCGAGCAGATGGCTGCCGAAGCGGGGCTGAAAGTCGATCGCGCCGAGTATGATCGGCTTTTTGAAGAGTTTCAGAAAACCTCTGGGGCGGATAGCAGCAAACTGGTGATCTCCGCGGTCAAAGGTGAACTTCCGGCCACGGACGACTCGCCGAAGTACGGCACGAGCCCGATCACGGCGACGGTGCTTGGCTGGATCCGTGATCACGAAGTTATTCGTTCGGGGACGCTGCGGCCCGGTGACACGGTGGCGCTGCTGCTGGATCGGACGACGTTCTACGCCGAGCAGGGCGGACAGATCGGTGACATTGGCCGCATCAGAAAAGTTGCCAACCCCGATCGTCCGGATGATCCGATTGAGGAAGCCGACTTCGAGGTGGAGGACACTCAGCGTCTCGGCGAGACAGTCCTTCACCTTGGCCGGCTGAGCCACGGGATCCTGAATGTCGGCGATGTGGTTCAGCCGATGCAATCGACGTTCCGCCGCATCGACATCATGCGGAATCATACTGCGACTCACCTGATGAATCTGGCATTGCGGCAAGTTCTTGGGAGCCACGTCGAGCAAAAGGGCAGCCTTGTTGATGACGAGAAAACCCGGTTTGACTTCAGCCATGACAAGCCGTTGTCGGCGGAGGAACTTCGGGACATCGAGCAGCGAGTGAATACGCTGATCGCCCGGGATGCCCCGGTGATTGCCGCGATCATGCCGCTCTCTGAGGCCAAGGCGATCCCCGGGGTCCGCGCGGTCTTCGGGGAAAAATACCCCGATCCGGTGCGAGTCGTGTTCATCGGCCCGGAAACACTCGGGCGAGCCACCCACGATGACTCCGTTGAGTTCTGCGGCGGCACCCACGTACCACGGACCGGCATCATCGGTTATTTCAAGATTGTGGAACAAGCCAGCGTGGCGAAGGGGATTCGCCGACTCACCGCGGTGACAGGACGGAAAGCCATCGAAACAATCAGTCAAATGTCTGCAGTGATCGACGATCTGACGGCACGATTCAACTGCAAACCGGCCGACCTGCCGGCACGAATCGCGGCCTTGCAGGAAGAGGTCAAGCGGTTGCAACAACAACTGAAAAAAGGTGTGGCGGCCGATCTGACCGGCACGATCGACAAACTGATCGACTCCGCCCCGGACATCGCGGGTGTGAAACTGATCGTCGGCCAGTTGCCCGGCGGCACGGTCGATCAAGTGCGGACTCAGATCGATCGCCTCCGACAAAAGCTCGGCTCAGCGCTGATCGTCTTCGGATGGGCCGAGGAGGACAAAGTCTCGCTTGTCGTGGCCGTGACAAACAATCTTGTGGCAAAAGGGCTGAAGGCGGGAGAATTGATTCAGCCGATCGCTGCCATCGTCGGCGGCAAAGGTGGTGGCAAACCGGACCTCGCTCAGGCTGGGGGTAAAGAGCCAGCCAAATTACCCGAGGCGATCGCCCGAGCCGCGGAACTGGCTCGGGCTCGATTGGAGAGTCTTCAGCTTGGCCGATGAGTTCCCGGGATGGCGGGAATCAGTCGGTGCCGGCACTAGAACGGGCCGGCAGCCACGGATTGGCCCTGCATCCATGCTGATCCCGGGGCTTTGCCATTCTGCACGGTTACCCGGCGGTCACGCCCAGCGCGATCCGGGCGGCATCGTCGGCGAGCTTGCGGACATCCTGGGTAATCCGCATCGAGCAGAACTTTGGCCCGCACATCGAGCAGAACTTGGCGCTTTTGAACACTTCTTGGGGAAGCGTCTCGTCGTGCATTCGCCGGGCGGTTTCGGGATCGAGGCTCAGTTCAAACTGGCGATTCCAGTCGAATTCGAAGCGGGCCTTGCTCAGTTCGTCATCCCGTTTCCGGGCATTTTTGCGGCCGCGGGCGATGTCGGCCGCGTGGGCGGCAATCTTGTAAGCGATGACGCCCTGACGAACATCATCGGCGTTTGGTAAGCCGAGGTGCTCTTTCGGTGTGACGTAGCAAAGCATCGCTGCCCCGGCCTCGGCAGCGAGCGCTGCCCCGATAGCGCTGGTGATATGATCGTAGCCCGGGGCAATATCGGTCACTAGCGGACCGAGAACGTAAAACGGAGCCTCGTGGCACTCGACCCGCTGTTTTTCCACGTTCATTTTCACGAGGTGCATCGGGATGTGGCCGGGGCCCTCGATCATCACCTGACAGCCATGCTCCCAGGCTTTCAGGGTCAGTTCCCCCAGGGTTTTGAGTTCCGCAAACTGGGCCGCATCGTTGGCATCCGCCAGGCAACCGGGGCGGAGGCCGTCGCCCAAGCTGAAGGTGACATCATAGGCTCGCATGATTTCGCAAAGTTCGTCGAAGTGGGTGTACCACGGATTTTGCTGATGATGCGCGACCATCCAGGCGGCCATCAATGACCCGCCTCGGCTGACGATGCCGGTCACTCGATCCCGCGTCAGCGGGACATGCTCGATCAGCAACCCGGCGTGAATCGTCATGTAATCGACGCCTTGCTTGGCTTGATGTTCGACCATGTCGAGCATCATTCGGGGGGTAATGTCGGCGACATCCTTCACTTGCTGAATCACTTGGTAAATCGGCACCGTGCCGATCGGCACTGGGCTGGCATCAATAATCGCTTGACGGATGCCGTCGATGTTACCGCCGGTTGACAGGTCCATGACCGTGTCGGCCCCGAGTTTGACGGCGGTGTGAAGCTTTTCCAGTTCATCCTCAACTTTGCCAGTAACGGCAGAATTGCCGATGTTCGCGTTGATTTTGCATGTTGCGGCGATACCGATACACATCGGTTCCAGCTTTTTTTTCAAATGGACGATGTTGGCGGGAATTACCATCCGCCCCCGGGCAACCTCGTCGCGGATCAGTTCCGGCTCGAGGTCTTCTCGGCGGGCCACATATTCCATCTCGGGGGTAATGATCCCCCGGCGTGCCGATTCAAGCTGGGTCATGGAAGGTTGTACAGAACAGGTGACTGGAATGCCGGGACTGACTCGGAACCTGGAGAATGAATTTCCCGCAGCCGAAGGATGAGCCCGGATTCCGGAAGTGCTGCCTCCCTACGCCGGTGCAACCCGGTTCAGGTTCAAAGGGTTTATTCTCAGCCAGCCCGTCCGAGGCTGGCACCCCTGGCAAACTCATCGTAGTCGCTGCAGTGTCTGGAGGCAACTGCTTCAGGATCGGCATGGAGTGGGCCGCCCTAGGAACCATTGCCGAGTCACTCTCAGCGGCAGCGGTGAAGAGGCTTAGAAACGCAGACCCAGGGTCAGCAGCAAATTGACATCCTGAATGTCGCTATCTTGCGGCGGGATAAAATCGGCCCAGGTATATCCCCACTGCGTGCGGATACCGGCAAAGAACAGCGTCGCGCCTAGCGGGATTTCATAATCCGCGTGAACACCGAGAAATACGCCGTGGAAAACATCATGCTTCCGGAGGTGTGTGGTTTGATCGGCAACCGGAATCAGAATCACATGCCCGGTTCCCCAGCGGCCCCCAAGTTCCGCCCCGACACGGATATTTCCCGGCTCCGCAGCACCGAGAAATCCCGGACCACGGAGAAACCAGTCGCGGCCAAGAGCAAAGTTGAATGTGGTTCGATGAAGATTCCGGACGAAGAACGGGTTCAATTCATCGGGGTTGAACGGCTCACCGGTTTGCGGGTCCGTCGGTCCGGGAGTAAAGACATCAAAGATCCGATTCGATCGCCCTTGATTGGCAGTGTATGTTAAACCGAGATCGAGAACCCAGGCGCGATCTGCGGCTTGATTGAACATCAAACTGCGGCCGCCACCGCCGACGACCCAGCCGGTTTTCAACGCACCGATGAATTGCCCTCCGGCCACCGGTAACGACGGCCCAGTGACAAAATACAATTCGTAGGAGAGTGGTCCATGAGCCCCGACAGGGCCGCAACAACTGGCCCCGGCCGGGATTCCTCCGCACCAGGGGCTGGTGATTGTGCCGGGGGGAAATTCGCTTGCCGCGCTCAAAACGCTTGCCGGGGATGTCAGCGTTTGCGTCGCCAAAGCATCGCGTGGGGGGGAATGATCAGCAAGCGGCTTCGTTTGATCGGCCCCACGCTGCATCGGCACGGCAGTTGAGAGCGGATCGTGGTTCGGCAGACCCGGGGAAGCCGTCAGTACCGGCAATCCCTGAGCTGCGGCGATCCCGCTGAACCCGGAAAGCAGCCCCAGACCGATCCCTGTGCTGAAGAGGATTTCGCGCACGGTCATAACCGCCTCGCCTTGGCCAGCCAGATCGTAATCGGCCGAGCAACGGCCGATGCGGAACTCCGGTTACTTCTCTAATTTCGGACGCCAGGCAGGGAAAACTTGATGGTTCTTAGGATGGAATCGACTGGGAAAAGATGAGGAATTCTGCCAGCAGGTGTCTGGGATCGCGAAAGCTCCGAAGTTCATTTTTTTAACAGAGTCTGGTCAATCCCCCGGAACGACGGGGAAAGAAAGGCAAGCCGGGCATGGCAGCAATCGTTGAACTCCGTGATGCTGGGGAAGCACGGCGGTTTCTCTTGCAGGGGCTGTGGCGACAACAGGTTGTGCCGCCGCGGCCGGATCGCGTTCGGGCCATTTTTGAGTGGTGCTTGGAAATAGCGGCCAGTGGTTTTCCGCTGCCTCCGGTCGGTTTTGTTGCCGATGTTGGGCACTTCATCGAGGATCCCCCTTCTTCGCTGAGGCGGTCCGGCGTTGGTGCCCGCGGGGATTGGCCGGCCGTCTTAACCCGCAGTTACGAAGATTTCGTGCTGGGTAAGCTGGATAGCGACTGGTCGTTTGAGCGTGCGGCGGCCGCGATTCGGGGATTTTCCGGGCGGGATCGCTGCCGAGGTTTGGCGTATGTGATCCGCCAAGTGCGAGACCGCGCCGGCCTCGGGGGAATTGAATTACCCCCGGCGATTCTTCGTGGTTTGCTGCAACAACCCGCCGAAGTGTTACTGGCAGAAGGTTACGAATCCCTCAGTCAGTCCGGGGCGATGCCATTGTTGGTGACGCAGTACGAGGATCTCATTCGGGGATTCCGGCGGCTTGGGGATCTGATGGCTCCGGAAGACGTTCGGGCACTGGAGCAACGGACCGCCCTGGCCGACATGGGGCAATATGTCGCGCATCGGCAACTGTTGCAGACCTGGGCATTACTTGAATCACGATTACCGACTCAGCCAGTCCGCCCGACATCGGGTCGACGGGAAGTTCCAACCCGGGTCATTGAAGCGAATCAGTATCCGGTCGGAGGCTACGCCTCGATCGCCAACCGCGGCAGCCTCGAGAGTTTACTGCATTCGCAATTGGCTTATATGGAACCGGAAAGTCCGGATCTGTTTGATTTCAAATTTGTCCGAAACGAACTGTTCTATTATTCCCGGGATGAAAATCAGTTTTTCCGCCGGCGGCGAACCATCGTCTTTCTCCTCGATTCGACGTTAGCACTCACGCGGTATAAAGATCGAGAACTGCCTGTTCAGCGGATTGTGTTTGTCTTAGCAGTGATTGTCACCCTGATTCGGAAATTGACCGATTGGTGGAGCACCGTCGCATTGCGTTTTGAAATCGTGATCCTTAACCGAGAGTCAGAATCAACACTCGAGCACGAGCGTGAGCTGCTTTCTCTGGTTCTGCAAGATGAAGTGGCGCGAAATCTCGTGGGTATTCACCTCAGCAGTTCGGTCGCCGAGGTGGAACGACTGTTGACAAGCTGGGCCAACGCCTGCCCCTGGCAAGGCTTGCGAATCAGTAGTGAGGCCTATGAGACCCTTTCAGGTTCCGAGTCGATTCTGTACCTCGATGTCAGCCGTGCGTTGCCTCGACTCTTCGATAGCGAGGGTCGGGAGCTTCAGCCCGCGGCGGACGAGCCCGTGGCCTGCTGGGTGGCTGCCGTTGAGCAGATTCTGGGACAATGGATTTGACCACCGAGGCTTGCCCACGGCTGAACTCGCAGTACTTAGAAAAGCAGCGAGGGAATTCGAGAAATTAGCGGTGGCGGTGAACCAGCATGAGTAGCGGCTCGTATTGGTTGCAGGAGCCGTGACGCGATCCGTGTGGGACATCGAGTTCAACGCATGTTTACCTGGCTGACCAACCCGAACATCCTTTTAAGCGGTTTCATTCTCGCTTTGCTGCAGATTGTGGCGGCGTTGCCGTGGTTGCGGGCGATCGATCCCCGCTCGTTCGATCGGGCCTGGCGGCAGCCGTCGGCGTTGGGTTCGGCGTTGGGGCCGATGCTGTCGATGTGGTTGATTGCGAGCTTTTTTCTCGGCTATTACGGCGAATCCGCAAGCTTTCAAACTTACGGGCGGATTTATGGCTCGGTGCTGCATTTGCAGTTGTTGATCGATCTGTTCATTGTGATTCCCGTTCTGTTGACGGTGATTTGGCCGAAGGGGGGCGCGGTGGCGTTGGCGGCCTACCGAGAAGGTTGGCGGCAGCCGATGTATTGGCTTTTGCTTGTCGCCGGGGCACTGACAATCGCGGTGGCGGTGTTTTTACCGTATTTCACCTTCGGCGACGATTACAAAATGATGAAGCAAATCGGCTTTGATATTGTGATGCTGGCTCCGGCACTGTTCGGGGTCTTGGCGGCAAGTATTTCCATCAGCGAAGAAATTGAAGGCCGTACCGCGATCACGGTGATGAGCAAACCGATCAATCGCCGGCAATTTTTGCTGGGAAAGTTCGTGGGAATTTTACTGGCGTGTGCGGCAATGTCGTTGTTATTGGGCTGGGTACTGAATTTCGCTCTCTGGGCGATGCCCGAGTTTGACGCAATCAACAAAGATCGTGCATTCGATCCGATGCCGGCGATGGCGAAAGAATGGCTAAGCCCGTATTTCACGATGTTGGTTCCGACGGGACCGGCGCGAACGATCATGCAAGGAACGAGTATCTGGTTTGGTGACACATTTGCCCACTCTTTGGGGATATTGCTCGGTTTTGGCCAAGTGATGATTCTGGTGGCGATCGCCACGGCGTTGGCGACGCGGTTGCCGTTCGTGATCAATTTGGTTTTGTGTCTGGTGGTTTATTTCCTGGGGCATTTGGCTCCGGTCATTGTCAAGGAAACAGATAAATTGCAAGGTGCCGGCGCGGGGGTCGGTTTGATTCGCTTTTTCGGCAACCTGTTTGACACGCTGTTGCCAGCCCTTGAGTTTTTCACGATGGGCCCGGCGATTATCCGGGAAACGCCGCTGGATCTTTGGCAATTTGCCGGCTATGTTCTGGTGCTTACAGGATATGCGATGATCTACACCATGATCGCCTTAATCGTCGGGCTGTTCCTGTTCGAAGATCGCGATCTTGCCTGATTATGCCAATATGCCAATTTTGCCGACTGCCAAAGTCATGGGATTCTCACAAAGTGAGATGACGAGTCGCGTCGAATCTGCTACGTTAGAAGGATAAAGCGATTGTCCGCGAGGCTCACCGGTCTTGCGGGGTGTTCGCCGTATCGTGTAAATTTGATCCCGTGTGAAATTCTCCCGCTCACGGTGAGTTCCCGTGGATGCAAATCCGTTCGCGACAATACGCACGCAGCTCGATGCCACGCCGATCTCGAAATGGCTGGCCGTGGTCGGATCGGTGCTCGGCACATTGATCTTAATGCTGTTGTTTCCGGTCTTGTATTTATTCACCGATTTCCTGGTCACGGAAGGCCGGATCCCGCGATTTCAGCAGTTGCCGGAACCGCAGCAGCAACAGTTTCGCGAACATTGGGAAGCACACGCCGCCACGAATCCGGAGCTCTTGGAGATCTTGAAGCAGATTCAGCCCGCCGTCGCATACCCGCTTCCCGAGGTTGTGCTCTGGGACTATCGCTGGCAAGCCGCGACCTATCAATTTCTGAAGGATCGGGTGGGAGTCGAGGCTGCCGAGGCATATCTGCCATTATCACAGGATTCGTCATCACCTGATTCATCGCGGCCAGCGCCGACCGGACAAAAGCTGGGGATTTTAAGTTCCGTCGTGCGTGAGCGAGATCGCTGGACAGGTCGAGGGCTGGCGTGGCTGGCGCGGTGGAACCACTGGGCGTGGCAGCCGCAAGGGGATCGCCCCGTCAATGTTGAGTATCTGACAGGATTATTTCTGATCGCAATTGCGGTTGTTTCAGTTCGAGGAGTGCTGGGGATTTTGTCGGCATACTGGGCAGCGAATGCCTCGATCAGTGCGGCGAATCGATTGCGGCGAAGCCTTCATACTCATAGCTACCGGCTGAGTGCCGTGGTGATTCAACCGCTGGCCCAGGAAGAAGCCGGGCAACTGATATCGACCCAGGTCGAACAAATCCACGAAGGTTTACAAACCTGGCTCTTGCAATCGTTCCGATGGCCGCTGCTGATCGTGGCGATTCTGGCGATTCTCTTGGCCACCGCCTTCTGGCTGAGCCTCAGTTTAATTTTGTTTGGCAGCCTGGTGTGGTTAATCGCAGGTCAAGTGGCGGCCTGGTTCCGGCAAGATTCGCGGATCGCCAGCCGCCGGGCGGAATCCCGGTTGCTGCTTCTGCAAGAAAATATGACGATGATGCAACTCGTCAAAGGGTATTTAATGGAGCGTTACTCGCAGATCCGGCTGGAGCGTTACTTGTCGGATTTGTCCCGAGCAACGTGGCGGCGGCTCCGTGGCGAGTCAATTTCTCGGCAGGCACTGCTAACAGTGGTGGTGTTGGCCGCGTTGACGATGCTGTATTTCAGCTCGCTGGTTGTGATTGGCGGCGAGCTCTCGTTGGCAGGACTGCTCGTCAAGGTTGTGGCTTTAGCGGCCCTGGTGATCGCCATCAATCGCTGGATCACCGCCCGACAACGGCTGAATCGGGCTCGTGCGGCCGCCGCCGAGGTGCTCGAGTTCCTCGACCGCCGGGGAGATACCGGGCAAGGCCTGGATGCAGAATTTTTGCAACCGATGTCGAAACAGCTGGATTTGGTGGGGGTCAGCCTGCGAGAGCCCGGCACCGGTCGGATGATCTTGGATAACCTGAGCTTGTCGATTCCTTCCGGTAGCAAGTCGGCCGTGGTTTATGCCGATCAAACCGAGGCGCATGCTCTTGTGTTCCTGATTGTCCGCTTCCTCGATCCGACGGCCGGAGAAGTAAAAATCGACGGGAAAAACATTCGCTGGGTCACTTACGAATCACTGCGAACGCAAGTCGGCCTGGTGCTGGAACAATCCCTGACCTTTACCGACACCGTGCTGATGAACATCGGCTGTGGCGACCCAGGCTTCAGCTTGCCCCAAATTATCGAGGCAGCCAAGCGTGTCCACGCCCACCAGTTCGTCCAGAATTTGCCTTACGGGTATGAAACCCCGATCGGTGAAGGCGGGGTTTCTCTCACCATCGGCCAGCGATTCCGCATCGCCTTGGCTCGGGCCATTCTCCGTGACCCGTCCATCCTGATTATTGAAGAACCGAGTGAACCGATCGATCCAGACAGTCTGGCATTGATCGACGACGCGATTTCCCAAATTCAGCAACAGCGAACCGTGATTGTGCTTGCTCGGCGGCCGAGCACGGTTAAATCTGCCGACCGGGTTTTTGTCTTGCAGAATGGCAAGCTAGTGGCATCCGGCCGTCACAAAGAATTGCTCGAAGGCAACGAACTTTATCGCCTGCTCCATTTCAAGCAAACCTTGACGGCTTCAGAAACAGCGTAAAACGACTGAGATGGTGGTGCTCTGCGGACCGACCGCGCGACCCTTTTGTTCGGATTGCGAAAGAACTGGCAACGTCGTGGTAAACTTAGTATCAGGCCGGGATATTTGCCATTCGGAATCACATCGCGGAGCGACTAGGGTGTTGCTCTTGGAACGGAGCGTTCATGTCGTTTGCCTTTGAACTCGAACAAGCCCGCTTTGCGGCGGAGAAAGCGGCTTCGTACATTCTTCAAGAATATTCCTCATTTGTACCGATTCCGGATGCCCCGGCAAGTATCAGCACCCATGTCGATCATGCCAGCCAGGAAATCCTTTTGCAGCATCTGCAGGCGGTGTTTCCCGAGGATGGCATCTGTGCCGAAGAAGCGACGCCGACCGCGGTAGCCAGTCCTCGAGATCGGAAACGAACGTGGGTCGTGGATCCGATTGACGGTACCCGCGGTTTTGCCCGAAAAAACGGGGAATTCTCGATCATGGTCGGGCTGACCGTGGCCGGACAAGCGGTGGTCGGTGTGGTGCTCGAGCCGGTGATTTCCCGCTGGACTTTTGCCCAGCGGGGTGGTGGCTGCTGGGTCCAGTACGGTTCCTCATCGCCGCAGCCTTGCCGCGTTTCCCGGCAGGCCGATGTCTCCGCCGCCGTACTCGTCCAAAGCCGGAGCAAACCGGGGCAGCCGCCGAAGGCGGTGGTCCAGGCGATTCAACCGGGGCGTGTCGTCGAGACATATTCCGCCGGGATCAAACTCGCTTTGGTGGCTCGCGGCGAGGTTGATTGTTACGTCAACGATTACCGTGGCTTCCACGACTGGGATATTTGTGCTGGGCAAGTGCTTGTTGAAGAAGCCGGTGGCCGAGTCAGCGAATTCAACGGCACTCCGATTCGCTACGGCCAGGGCGAGCGGATGCTCCGCCGGGGGATGTTGGCCAGCAACGGTTTAATCCACGAGGAATTGATACGTCGCCTGGCATCGTTGTAAACAACCGGAGCCACCCGGATCATTCCGAGGCTTCCCGCTGTGCCGATGCGTCGCGCAAATCCAGGCAAACCACTTTCTGATGATCCCGCAGGTAGAGACGGCCAGCAACAAGAATCGGTAACGCCCAGCAGTCGCTTTTCGAACCGTCGAGAACCTTCTCACGTTGACCGCGGAAGCGAAACTCGTGCGGATCGGCCTCGGCCAGAAAGACCGTACCACGTTGCGTGAGTCCGACAAGGTGCTTGCCCGCCAAAATGAGGCAGCCTTTCTCGAGCGCTTGCTCTCGATCGTCGCGAGCTATCCAATGTTCGACAACTTCCCCTTCCCGGAGATTCACGCATCGTAACGTGTTATTGTCATAGCCGTAGAGATGGCCGTCGTGATAAACCGAGGTCGAGTGATGATTCATCATCACCCGGCCCTTGCGGAAGTAGACCACCCGGGCATCGACTTGTCCGGGGCGAGTTTCGGGATCACCCGAATGGAGTTCCAGCAGCATGCAGCCTTTGCCGTAGTTCGACGAGAGAAAAACATAATTGCCGATGACGAGGGGTGTGGCAATATTGCCGTAATGATCGGTCCGCCAGGGGTGCGACCAGAGAATGCGGCCGCCAGTCGGATCGACACCGAGGACAGAGGTGCCGGAGACGGCGACAATTTGCCGGACACCCGCGGCGGTGACGGCGACGGGCGAACTGTAGCCGATCGGATCGTTGCCTGCTGTCCAGCGGAGTTCGCCAGTGTCGGCGTCGAACGCGGCCAAGGTGCCGAGTTTCCCGCCCGCCTGGAGAAGAATTAAGCCCCCTTCTGCTAGAGGAGAACAGGCCAAGCCCCAAGTAGGAATCTCGGCAGCGAACGCCGATTTCAGATCGTGTTTCCAGATGACCTCCGGCGGCGAATCGCCCTGGACAAGCAAGCAGTGAAAGATACCCGTCGCACCCAGGCAATATAACCGATGTTTGTACCACAACGGCGTCGCTCGAGGGCCAGCATCATAAGAAATCCCGGCAGCAGCGTAATCCACGGGATATTCATGCACCCAAAGTGGCTGACCCGAATCCGCTTGCAGACATACAATTCGCTCTTGATCCCCGAGCCGATCGAGTGTGTACAGGCGATTTTCTACCAGAACGAGCGAGGAATAACCGCCACCACAGGGAGTCGTCCAGAGGATTTCCGGCGGAACTGCTTTCCAGTCGGTGCGGAATGGTCCTTCCGGAGCACGGCCATCCCGGCCGGGGCCGAACCACTGTGGCCATTCCTTGGCCGCCGCGGCTGGGGAGACCGCAAGTTCCGTGGTTTGAAGTTTCTGCAACGCGACAGCATCGACCGATTCTCGATCAAGCCAATGCGGCCGTTTCCAGCGAATCATCAAGACGAGGCCAGCAACAAGACATGCCAGCGTCAGACCGCCGAGCAGAAGCCGCAACGCCCCGCCGGCCTGCCGACGACAGCGGAAACAGTCACGGTCAAACGGCATCATCATCGCTCGACTCCTCGAATCGCTAAGGCCATTGCGGCAAACACCACAGCATGGCGATGCTCGCTGCCGTTCTTCTTATTCACAGGGGGTAGACCCGGATCATCACGCACGGGCGATCTCAGTAAACACTTCGCGAGCAGCCGCAATTGTCTGATCAATTTCCGACTCGGTCATCGCGGCCGAGAGAAAGGCCGCTTCAAACTGACTGCAGGGCAGGTAGAACCCGCGATCCATCATTCCCCAGAAAAACTGGCTGAATCGAGCGGTGTCGCTGGTGCTTGCGGTTGCAAGATCAATAACGGGTGTGGCAGTGAAAAAAAGCGTCCACATACTGCCGACGCGGTTAAGTTGATGCGGGAGACCGGCTTGGCTCGCGGCCTGCTGCAATCCCTCGGCGAGTCGGGCTCCGAGACGCTCGAGAGCGTCGTAGGGCGGATGCTGGCGGAGTTGTCGCAGCGTCGCGATGCCGGCGGCCATGGCGACGGGATTTCCAGAGAGGGTGCCGGCCTGAAAAACGGGGCCCGAAGGCATTACCTTCGCCATCACCTCGGCACGGCCACCGTAAGCACCCACCGGATAGCCGCCACCGATGATCTTACCGAGTGCGGTCAGATCCGGTTGATCGCCGAGTAGTTCCTGGGCACCACCGTATGCCAAGCGAAAACCCGTCATCACTTCGTCGTAGATCAGAAGTGCTCCGTAATGCTGCGTGAGTCGGCGAAGTTCGCGGCGAAATTCCTCACGGGGAACCACCAGTCCCATGTTGCCGACGACCGGTTCGAGCATGACCGCCGCGATTTTGTCTCCTTTTGCTTGAAATAGCCTCTGCAATGCGTCCACGTCGTTGTACGGAAGCACCAGGGTATCCTGGGTCGCGCCGAGCGGAACCCCGGGGCTGTTCGGCACCCCGTGAGTCAGAGCACTCGAGCCTGCGGATACCAGCAATGCATCGACGTGGCCGTGGTAGCACCCGGCAAATTTGACCACCAGATCACGGCCGGTCGCGCCACGAGCGAGCCGCAAGGCACTCATGGCGGCTTCCGTTCCACTACTGACAAAGCGAACCATCTCGATTGAAGGCACTGCCTCGATCACCAGTGCCGCCAGTTCGCTTTCAAGTTCCGTCGGGGCTCCGTAACTGGTTCCACGCTGCAAGGCAGTGGTTGCCGCTTCAACGACGGCCGGATGACAGTGGCCGAGGATCATCGGCCCCCAGGACTGGATAAAGTCAAGGTAGCGATTGCCATCGACATCCGTCAGGTATGCCCCTTCCGCCCGGGCGATGAAGATCGGATTGCCGCCGACTGCCCCGAAGGCGCGAGCCGGGCTGTTCACCCCGCCAGGAATCAGCGTCCGGGCTCGGGCAAACGCCTCGGCAGATCGGGGTCGATTCACTCGGCTGCCGCACACTGAAGCCATGTCAAAAATCCTTCGCTGGAGAGCAAAATCGAGGAGTGTCGCGGGATCAGGCACCGGGGCGGTGATCGAACCGCGATGTCGGGAAATTGACTGCGTCGGCGACGGGCAGACCCCAAACTCTTCCGCATTTCTTTTCCACTCACAATCACGTTAATCAACGATCAACCGCCGGCGTGACTTCGCTTATTGTGGCAGCGACTTTTTCAGGGTTTCCGCCTGATGGACCAGGGCCTGAATCGCTTCCGAGGAATCAGACTGATAAAGGCGAATAATTTCTCGACAGCCGTTACGAACTTCTCGCAAACCTTTGCGGTCGTCGGGCTGCTGGAGAACTTCTTGAGCCCGACTCTGAAGCATCTGCAATTTTTCTCGGATTCGTTGTTCGCGGCTATCAGTTGCGGCGTTCCAATTGCCGGACTGGGAGGCTAGGTTAAAGTCTCGTTGCCGGGCAAGCAAGTACAGAGCACGTTGATCGGGCTTATTTTCGGCCCGCGATGCCAGTTCTTTCCAGGCCGAGCGTGCTTTTGCCAGGTCGCCGAAATCTTCGCTGCGAAGTCCGAGGTCGGCCAGACTTGCTGGATCGCCTTCCTCGTACCGTTTCGGCTCGCGATCGAAATCACGCTGTTCTTGGATCGCCGCACGCAGTTTCTGCAATTCGGTGGGAACTTTTGTCCGGATCATGTCCAGGTGCCGATCCGCCACCCATCGTAGTGACGCACGGGTGGCGACATCATCATTCCCGTACTCGCCCTCGGTTAAATCGGCTTGCTTTTGACGAACCGCCTCCCAGGCATCCGCCGATCGGATCAGTTCTCCCGACTCCTCGGCCTCCAACGCCAGAACGGCGGCAGCATACGCATCCGGGTCGAAACGCTCGGCATTATTCCGCAATTTGCTGTGGAACCGTTTCAGCAGGATGGTTTCCGTTTGCAACGCCTTTGCCTGGCGGTATTCTTGGCGAATCTCATCGACTTCCGGTGCTGCTTGTTCACCGAAGCGACGAAGAAATTCGGCGGCGAGTTCCAGCCGCGCTTCGGGGGGTGCCGCCAACACGGCAGCATGGGCGGTTTTCATGCCAGGCGGTGTCAAAACATAAATTAAACCGCCGAGAATGATTCCGAGCAACAGTCCAGCCGCCCCCAACCCGACCCACGGTTTGCGATACCAGGCATCGCCTTTTTTCTTTTTGCGTTTTTTCCCGGTCTGACGCAAGGATCGAGCCGCTTCCCGATCATGCTCATCGAGTTCCGTGGATGCAATCGGTCGATCGATCTTGCGGGCATTTGCTAATTCGGCACCAACGCTTTGCTGATTCTTCACCTTCTCTTCGACATCCGCAAGCATCCGTCCCACGGTGGCCGCATCCAAGGGGCGGTTGTCCTTATCTTTTTCCAGCAAAAACATTACCAGATTATCCAGCCAGATCGGAATCTCCGGGTTGAGCCGGCGTGGCCGGACCGGCGTCTCATTCACATGTTTCAAAAACATATCGACGGTGGTCTCGGCAAAAAACGGCTTTTTCCCGGTCAGCAATTCGTAAAAGACCACGCCCAGGGAATACAGATCGGATTTACAGGTCAGATCGCGAACCCCTTTGCATTGTTCCGGAGACATGTAAGCCGCCGTCCCAATCGTGCTGTTTGCCCCGGTTAATGCCGTCACGTCCGTATCTTTTGCGATCCCAAAGTCGGTCAGCTTGAGATTATTATCCCGAGTGATCATCAAGTTTGACGGCTTCAGATCCCGGTGAATGATTCCTTTATCGTGAGCGTGTTGCAACGCCGAACAAAGCTGCTTGCCCCAATGGACGACATCTTCCCAACTGATCCGGCCACGCCGTTTCAAAATCGCATCGAGTGGCTCGCCATCGATAAATTCCATGGCGATAAACTTCGTCCGGCTCGGTTTATGAGTCCCGGAGGCTCGGTATCGCACAATGTGCGGATGCCGAAGCTGCTGCAAAATATTCGCTTCCCGCTCAAATCGTGCAATCGCACTCTCATTGCCGATCAAAGCGAGTGAAACCACTTTCAAAGCCACTGGCTCAATCCGCTGATCGTCCCGATGCCAGTGAGCCATGAACACGGTGCCCATCGCACCGCTGCCAAGTTCACGTTCAATCTCGAACGGACCAAAACGCTGTCCGACAAGCATGGGACTCACTCCGCCAAGGATCTTGAATCCTCGAGTTAATTCTAGCGGTTATCCAGCAATTCCGCTGCCGGTTTTTCCGAGACAGCCTGCCGAATAGTTTCACTGGAACAATGTCCGAGAACAAAACGCGATTCACCATGATCTCTGCAATCGACCCCGTGTCGATCGTCGTTTATAATTAATGTTGGAGATGCGATTGAACCCGGACGGTATCGGCTGGGCAACTTGTCGGATGCTGTCACCAGGAGCCACATTCATGGCCACTGTCCTTGATCCACCCTCAGAAGCACGATCGAAAATCGAAAGTCAGCTCGATGCCGAGCTTTGCCGTACCGCGAACACCATCCGGACCTACGACTTTCTCACTGGCATTGCCCTCCTGGCGATTGTTATTTTCGGCTACGGTCTCTCGATCATGCTGCTGGATCGGAGTTTCGAACTACCCGCCATCATCCGACAACTGGGTTTCCTCGGCTTTCTGGCTGCAGTCGCATTCGTCGCCTATCGCTGGATCATCCGCCCCTGGCAACGTGCCGTGAATCCTCGCTTTGCTGCCCGGCTGGTCGAATCCACCATCCCGGATGCCAAAAATGCCGTGATCAACTGGGTGGATCTCCGCGATCGAGAACTTCCCCCCAGCGTGCGCGCTGAGATCAGCAGCGAAGCTGCCGCTGGCCTGAACGATGCGGATCTGCACCAAGCCATTGATTCCCGGCCGCTCCTCTGGCTCGGCGGCCTCGCCCTGATCTTGTTTGCTGGCATCGCCGTGCTCTTTCTCGTCTGCAAGCCGCCCCAATTTTTCTCGCTGCTCAACCGAACCTTTCTCCCGTTCCAGGATAAAGCGATCGCCTCGCAGACACAAATTCAATTGCTCATCCCCGAGACCGGAAATGCCACCATCACCGCCGGAAACCCACTCACCATTGCCATCCGGCTCCTCGGGCGAGTCCCAGATACAGGTAGCCCCGAACAACCCCGTCTCGAATACCGCTACAACCTCGCCGCGGATTACGAGCAACTCCCCTTATCCGCGGGTGTCACCCATCGTGACTGGTCAATTACCGTCCCCGACCACGTCATTCAAAACGGCTTCTGGTATCGCCTCGCGGCCGGTGACGCCCGCACTCAGGAATTCCGCATCGACGTGCAAACCCGGCCGATGCTCATTGCCTATGAAGCCCGCTATGTTTACCCGAACTATTTGCGGCTCGAACCGGAAATTGGCTACGAACCCCGGCTCGAAGCCTACCGGGGCACCGAAGTCACCCTGACCGTTCGAGCTAACCGGGAACTCCGAAACGGTAAGCTCTTTCTCTCGGATCGCATCCAGCCCCTTAACGGCGAAGTCGTCGGTCCCGCACGCGATCAACTCCGCTTTCAACTGACCTTGAAAGAAAGCGGCACCTACCGCCTGCAATTTACCCCCACCGATTCCGACACCGCGATACCCACTCCCGCCTATCCGATTAAAGTCCTCCCGGATGATCCGCCCTCGGTGCTTATTCTCAAACCCGAACCAGAAGAAATTTCACTCCCAGCCAACGGCCTGCTTGCCGTGGATGGCCAGGTCTCTGACGATTTCGGAATCGATACGGTGACCCTGCAATTCCGCCTGGCCGGTGACAACGGACAGCCGCTTCAACCTCGACCCTACTGCAACGGAGAACAAATCAGCTTCCGCCGCGACACCGATGGCTCGTATCCCACCAGCCTGGAAGTCAAAGACTCCCTCCCGCTGCAAGAATTGCGCACCGAAGCCGGCGAACCGGCCCGGCTCCGCGAAGGGATGATCCTTGAATACTGGCTCGAAGCCCGCGACAATTGCACGGTCCCCGAGGCCAACCTCGGTCGATCTGCGATCAAACGAGTCAAAATCCTCGCACCGGTGCTCGAACCCAAGCAGCAACAGGCTCAACAACAAGCGGCCGCCGACCGCCAGGCTGCGGACCAGAAACATCGTCAACAACAAGCACAGCAATTGCAACACGAACCCCGCGAACCAGCCGCTCCGCTGCACCAAAAGCCATCCGACGAGCAGCCCCCTCAGCGTCAACCGGACCAAGGAGAACAAGAAAACCGTGCCGGGAATCCTGCCGCCGCCCCGCCGCCGGACTCGGCCCCCGACTCCCGCCAAACCAAACAGCCCGATGATACCGCCGGAATGCCGCCCTCGCGCCAGCCGGAGCCGGCCACCAACCCCCCGATGACGGAACCGATGGCCACGCCGTCAGGCGAATCCAGCCGCACAACCAGCGACACCCCGCAAAAGACCGCGAGCACTGAACCGTCACCGTCTGATCAAGATCTCCAAGAAAAAGCGCGTCAAATTGATCGGGCCATCCAGGAACAGCAACAACCAGGACAAGCTCGTGCCGGCAACGAATCCCCCGACTCTTCCGGCAAAACTGCCACGGCTGAATCCAAGTCCGAGCCGATGCCCAAGACCGAAACGCCGAATCAAACCAAATCCGGCGCTGCTTCCGGCACCGATCCCGCTCAAGCAAAAGACGCCCCTGCACCGGCAACGCCCCCAGAGCCCGCCGAAGCCAAGCCGGCTTCCCAGACGACAAACGATGCTCCTGCTCAGGCCAGCGCCAACAAGCCGCAACCCGCACCGAACGCCGAGAACGCCCCGGGGGAAATGAAATCATCCCCGCGTCAAGATTCCCAAGCCGAACCGATGCCCCGCGAAGGGTCCACATCGGCCCAAAACAATGCCGGCCAAGCACGGACCAGCGCAGAGCAGCAAGCACAACCCGCCGAGCAGTCCGACGCTCGGCCCGGTCAAGCCAAGCCAAACTCGTCCTCCAACCCTGGACAAGAAAAACCAACCCCCGCCAACCAAACTAAGGATGCGTCAGAACCGGATCCCAAGCGTGCGGGCGGCCACGCGAAATCAGACCAGCCGACCGATCCCGCTCAGGCGAAACCCACGCCAGCGACCGCGGCTGATTCCACGTCCCAGCCGGACAACCACACACCCACGCCGACGGAATCCAAGTCCGGCCCAGAACAAAACGCCGCTTTGACCCCCGGTCAAAAACCGCCCGCTGAAAGCAAACCGGCTGGGCGTGACTCCACGTCCGAAGCCGATCCCAATCAGATGGCCGGCTCCACGACTCAAAAGCCTGAGCCATCGCTTCCCCCCGGGCAAGAAAAACCCAGCCCCGCCGCCGGGAATCCGCAAAAGGCAGAGGCCGGCAAACCCGAACGTTCAAACCAATTTCCCCCACCAAACCCGAATGAAAAAGGCGAGCTTGACCGAGAACTCGGCCGCGGCAACGGACCCGCCGGCCCCGAAGATGTCGAACGCCTAACCCGAGAAGCCAACAAACTCGATTCTCCTGACCCGAACGAACGCCAAGAGGCGGAACAACGCTTCGATGACCTTCTTGGCAAAAAGGGCCGCGAAGAATTGCAAAAACAACTCCAACAATCAAAAACGGGCACCCCCGAACAACGCCAACAAGCCCAAAACAATATCAATGAACTTGCGGAACAAGCCGCGCGACACCAAAAACGTGCCGAGCAAGCCCGCCAACAAGCCGAGCAACTCGCCCAACAAGCCGGCGATCTCGCCTCCGACGACCCCAACAAACGCAAAGCCGCCGAAGAGAAGTTCGATCAGACCCTCGGCCAAGAACGCCGCAAACAATTGCAGCAAGCGATGCAAGACCTGAAATCCAACAACCCCGAACAACAACAACGCGGTGCCGAAAAACTTCAGGAACTCGCCAACAAAGCCGCCGAAATGGCACAAACGAATGACGCTCCCCCAGATTCCGAACCTCGTGGAGATGACATCCGACCTGGAGGAGCAGGGGCACGCGGCATGCCAGAAAAGTTGCTCGAAGACGACCCCAAAAACCGGCTCAAAACCGCCGAGCTTCAACTCGAACGATTCGAAAAAAATCGATATAATAAGGAATTGCAAAACCGGCTCGGCTTCACACCCGAAGAATATGAACGATTCCTCGAGTCCTATCGCGCGATGGTGGAACGGCAACGCCAACAACTTGCCGCCCAGCCGCAGCCCGCGACAGAGCAGCCAAAACAGCCAGCCGGCCCAGCTACCTTAAAAGTCGGCGGTGGCGAAAAAGTCGAAATACGACCAGACGCCAATCCTCCGACGGTCGGAAGCACAGGACCCAGCCAGGCACCACCCGGCTTCGCCGAAGCCCAGAAACGCTTTGCTGAAGAAGCCGCAAAACTGCGACGACAATCCGGGTCGCTCCCCTAATCCGTCGGCGAAGGAACGAACGCACCCAATAGCGGAGTGGGGGGCATCAGCACGCCCCACTCCCGATCACAACTCCACGGATGCCGCCAGCCAGACAAGACTCACTCGTTTCCACCACCCTTCATTATGACCAGCCACCGCTATCTCGCCTCCTTCGACAGTCGACGCGCCGTCCACCGCTTTACCGACATCCTGGTCATCGGTGCCGGAATCGCAGGGTTGCGGGCCGCCTTGGAAGTGCCTCCCGATCTTGATGTTCTCGTCGTCACTAAAGACCGGATCACCGAAAGCAACAGTAGCTATGCCCAAGGCGGTATTGCCGGCGTTCTTTCTCCCGAAGACCGCTTTGAACATCACGTCGAAGATACCCTCATCGCCGGCGACGGCCTTTGCGACCGCGCCGTGGTCGAGATGGTCGTACGCGAATCACCCGCCCAAATCGAACAACTGATCAAGTGGGGCACACGCTTCGATCTCGAAAACGGGACGCTAGCCCTCACCCGTGAAGGTGGCCACAGCCACCGCCGAATCGTCCACGCACTCGGGGATGCCACGGGGCACGAAGTGATGCGGGCGATGATTGCGACCGCTAGGGCCACCCCAAATATCACAATCTGGGATGATACCTTCACCATCGATCTCCTCACCCGCGACGGGGTTTGCGTCGGAGCAATTGTCTGGCGCGACAAACAGGGGATCATCTTGATCTGGGCAAAACAAGTCATCCTGGCATCGGGCGGCTGCGGCATGGTCTACCGCGAAACCACCAATCCACCGGTCGCCACCGGCGACGGCATGGCCGCCGCCTACCGCGCCGGTGCCGAACTCCGCGACATGGAATTCATGCAGTTCCACCCCACCGTGCTCTACGTTGCCGGCTCTTCCCGATACCTCATCTCTGAAGCCGTTCGAGGTGAAGGAGCGTACCTCCGGGATGTCCATGGAGAACGCTTCATGCTGGCGGAGGATCCCCGGGCGGAATTGGCCCCACGCGACATCGTGTCCCGAGCCATCTTCAAAACGATGGAACGTACCCAGCACCCGAATGTCTATCTGGATCTGTCGCATCTTGATCCGGTGCTGGTGCGGAACCGCTTTCCCGGCATCAACCGGGTGTGCCGGGGCTTTGGCCTGGACATTACTCGCGACCGGATCCCGGTCCGACCCGGTGCCCACTACATGATCGGCGGCGTCACGATCGACATGGAAGGCCGGACCAGTTTGCCCGGGTTGTGGGCCGCCGGCGAAGTCAGTTCCAGCGGCCTCCACGGTGCTAATCGGCTCGCTTCGAACAGCCTCGTGGAAGGTCTGGTCTACGGTGCTCGCTGCGGCCGCGGCGCGGCACTGGCTGCCCGAGAACAAAAAGCTGAACTCCGTGTTCCGTTGATCCGACATCATGTTCCCGCGGAAGACAAAGTCAACGGTCTGAATGTCGCCGATGTGACAAACTCCTTGCAAGCCTTGATGGTGCGGAAGATGGGGATCGTCCGCGACGCCACTCGGCTGAAAGAAGCTGCCGCCGATGTCGAGTTCTGGTGCAAGTATGTTCTTTCCCGCGAATTTGACACTCGCGCCGGCTGGGAATTGCAAAACATGCTGACCGTCGCCCGGCTAATGATCGCTGCCGCCATCACCCGCGAAGAGTCACGCGGAACTCACTACCGCCGCGATTTCCCCGAACGTGTCGATGAGGTCTGGCTCCGCCACATCACAAGTCCACCCGCGGAATATTGGGACAAATCCGAGACAACTGCAAACACTCACTAAACTCCAGACTCAACACTCCACAGCCCGGCCATCCGCGGATTGATCCTGAAGTCCTCTCCGTTGGCAGCGATGATGCGGCCACCAGGTTAAATCTTGCATGGGGATCCGTCCCGACTCCGCTGCAGCCAAGTCCGCAGCCACTGCCCTTCATCGGCAACTGCTCGACCCTGCGCCGCGTCCCACAGCCAGGCACGGCCAGTGCGAAGGCTCTGTTCCGCCAGGGCAACGATGACCACGGCTGCCGCTCCGATTTCAGGCGGTGCCAGGGTTTGCCGATCTCGCCGACCGACGCAATCCAAAAAGTCCCGCCATAATGCTTCCGTCTCGTTTCGCGGCGGGGTCACCGTCAACTTTTCCGTCGCCTCTTCCCGGAAGATTTCATACCAGCCCTTGCCAAGGCGAATGCTCCCGAGCCGGCCGCGTATCTGTTCTTCCGCTGCGGTGTCATTCACGGTCGACCCGCTGATAAGCAGTTGACATCCTTCCCAGAAATCAGCGGCAATCGTGGCGACATCGGCAACGTCGCGGCCATCATGCTCATGAAACAGCCCGCCAGCCGCTGCCACTCTCCCGGGGAAACGCAGCCCTGTGCCCCGCAGCAATCGACAAACAGGGTGATAATAAAAATCGGTGAACGGTCCGCCGGAAAACCGTGAATCACAACGCCATTGTGCGAAGGTGGCTGCGTCAAACGGACACTGTTCCGGCGTCGGCCCGATCGGGCAGCCGCGAACCTCGAACCGATGGCCAAGAAACAGATCCCAGTCGATCGTGGCCGGGTTCATCGCCTCGGAGAGCCGGTAAAATCGCCACTGCCCCCGTGGATCGGAGCGAAAGACTCCCGCCGACACATGAACCAGCGGGCCAATCACGCCCGCCTGAATCCGTTCAGCCACGACCGAGCCGATCGGATCGGCCAATGATTGGATCCCGACGGTACAGACACGCTCGGTCCGATTCAGAACCGTCAACAGTTCAATCGCCTCGGCGGCAGTTCGAGTCATCGGTGCTTCGACAAACAAATCCTTGCCCGCCGCAGCCGCATCCAGGCACATCCGCCCGTGCCAGTGATCCGGGGTCGCAATGCAAACGGCGTCGACATCCTTGCGATCGAGCAAGCGGCGATAATCCTTCACCACATGAGTCGGATTGTCTGGATCGAGACCGCATTTTCGAGCGGAAGGGTACAAGCCTTGAGAATAATTCCGCTGACTGATCGTCTTGCCGAAGCGATGTTCGTAGGTTTCTTCCAGGCCATCCCAGACATCGCAGACGGCCACCGCCGCGACTGCCCCAGTTTCCCGTGCCAGTTTTTGCACCAGGTGAATATGAGCCTGTGCCCGGGCTCCGCAGCCGAGAAAGGCGATCCGTAAACTCCGATTGCTACCGGGCACCCGGGCATAACTCGCCGCCGTCAACGGCAACGCCGCAGCCGCTGCTGCCGTGGTCTGGCGAAAAAAAGAGCGGCGATTCACCGGCCGATGTTCAATAACAGGTGGATTGCACTCAGATCCAGGCATGACAACGATCTCGGTCGGAAACGATCTCCAGCTTCAGCATAACGTCTTATGCCATGCGACTGAAGATGGCTTGCCGCTGCTACCCCGACATCCTCGGCCGACCTGCGGACTTGATCGTCTGCATCCTCTGGAACTTGTGTGACCACAGCAGGTCACGGAATGACCAGGGTTTCTGCCATGTTCGACGGCATTTTCAGTGGTTGCCCCGAGAACGCTGCAACAATCGGCTTCTGGCATCGCATCTGCAATACGCTGGTCGCAGCAAATCTCATCAATCCGAGCCGCTTTCTCTGGGAGAAACCGATGCTAATGAAACCCCGCTGTGCCTTCACTCTGATCGAGCTTCTGGTGGTCATCGCCATTATTGCCATTTTGATCGGGCTATTACTGCCCGCGATTCAGAAGGTTCGTGAAGCTGCCGCTCGCACGAAGTGTCAGAACAATCTCAAGCAACTCACCCTGGCCGTCCATCAGTATGAAAACGCTTACGGAAAGCTGCCGAATTCGAAGCGAACGGAAAGCGAAGCGACGGCGACAGAAGGAGCAAAAAGCTGGGCCCTCGACATCTTCCCGTTCATCGAGCAAGACAATTTTGCCCGGATGTATGACCGCTCCAAAAACTGGTGGGAACTGGGCGATCCGGTGGCCGAGACCGGGCTGGTGATGTTTCACTTCCCGCTGTTACTTTGCCCGTCCACACCGAATCCGAAGCGGTTTCAGGACAAGAATGACACCCCACCCCGCAAGAAAGGGGCCGTCACCGATTATTTTGTTGTCGAGGGAGTGTCGGCCAACTTCGGCTCGCAAGTACTGGGCTCTGCTGCCCCGCCCTTCGACGCCGCCAAACCGGGGGCTCTCGAACCGGCCGTTGCCGGACGTGATACCCGCACCACGATCGTCATGGTCTCGGATGGCACCTCGACGACTGTCTTGTTTGGCGAATGTGCTGGCCGCGAGGATGTCTGGCGAAACGGTAAAATGACACCAGCGTTGGCGAACAAATCCGATCCGAACTGTGCCCGGGCCCGCGGTGGAGCCTGGGCCACAAATGATAACCCCTACGCTCTTGGACGGCCACCCCTCTGGTGCAACTCCGGCAACTCCGCCTTACCGGCATATACGGCCACCATGAAAATCAACGCCACGAATGAGCACGGCGGACTGTACTACAGCTTCCACTCGGGCAGTGCCAATGTCGCCTTTCTGGACGGCTCCGTGCGCAGCCTCAGCGAGCAAACTCCGCTGTTTACCCTCGGAGCGATGGCCACACGGTCAAACGGCGAAACCGTGACGGAGTAATTCACTCAAACGGTGTTCCAGTTGAATTTGCAGCGATTGATCGTAATCCTGATGAAGGGTAATCCCCAGTTGCTTCAAATGATTCGGGAACTGAATCCGGGCTGCAGTCTCGCGGACTTTCTGCACCGAGGGCAGCAGCAGTCCGAGAAGAATCGCGATGCTGCCGATGACATAAAGCAACTCGACCAGTGTGGGAATGCTGGTCGGGGAATCAATCCATGAGAACCCTTTGGTGCAGGAGTATTCGGCGTTCTCGCAATCCTCGGCAAACGTCTCAGGATGCCTGAAGACTGCACCTGCCACGATACCATTTCCTGATGATGATGCCGGCAATACCGAGGCAAATTCGGGGAGCCGCATCACGGTTGCTGGGGAATCAATTCATACACGGCCAGCCGCCCTCGGCCCCGCAGGTACAGCAAGCCTCGGCTGACCGCAGGCGGAGCCCAGCAGGGGTAGGCCAGGTCCGGATTCTCCCACCGGGCTACTTCCTCGTATTTTTCCGGATTCAGCTTGATTAAACGGAGCTCAGCGTATTCCCCCAGGCTCAGAAGATGGCCATCAATTTTCAGAAGCGTGCAGCGGCTGGTACGGCGTTCTTTCCACTTGACCTCGCCACTGGCCAGGTCAATGCAACGAAGTTCAGCCTCGTTGCTGTGCCGACCCGAGCAGCCGTAGATCATCCCGCTGTCGATGATCGGGGTGCACCAGTGACTCAACAAGATTTTTTCGAAGCGGTCGTTATTGGCATCGCTCCAGACCGGACTGACGCGATTATCCTTGCCAATTTTCACCAGCGCGGTGCCGACTTCGTAGCATTCCGAGATCAATACCATATCGCCGGCGACGACGGGGTTCGCAGCGTTCACACTTTCGAGGATGCTGGCTCGCCAGGGGAAATGAAACGCTTCTTTGCCGGTGACCGGGTCGAATCCGAGCAACCCGCCGCGGGCAAAATAAAGCCCGAGTTCGCGGCCGCCAATTTTGGCGACAATCGGCGAGGAATAACTGGCGAGTTCGTCACCGAGTGTGTACTTCACCGCCCCTGTCGCTTTGTCGACAGCAACAATCGCAGTGCCGTTCCCCTTCGCCTCCCGCAGGTCGAACGGTCGCGGTCCGGCGGGACTGCCACCCACGGCGAGAATCAGCAAATCGCCGTAAATTAGCGGGGCACTGCCGACACCGAAAAAATTCTGGTGGAATCGGTATTTCTCCCGGGTGTCCAGCTTCCACAGCAGCTTGCCGTCTGTTGTCACCAGGCAGTGAAGCATCCCTTCCGGACCGTAGCAATACACACGTTCACCGTCGACCACCGGGCCGCAACGGGGGCCGGGTTCGTAGCCGTAAATGTCCTCATAATCGGTCGGATACTCGAATTTCCACAGGAATTCCCCCGTGGCAGCATTCCGGCAAGTCAAGCGGCAGCGATCCTCGTAGCGGTCAAAGTGAAAGAGCCGACCCGCAGCGATTGCCGGCGGGGCGTAGCCGATGCCGAGCTCGCAATCCCAGACTTTCCGCAACCCGTTTTTCGGCCACTTCGTCAAAATGCCGGTTTCCGGGGAACTGCCATCGTCACGCGGTCCGAGGAATCGGGGCCAATCACTCCCTGACCGTGCCGGGTTCACCCGGTCCGCCGCTCCCGGCTTTGCCGACTCATCGGCCGAGGGAGCCGGCATGCAACCGCTACCGAGGCTGACTACCGTCACAAGTAACACGACTCGTTTCATGATTGTTCCCAGGGGCAGCTACTATCGAATGTTCCCAGTTTACACGATCCATTATGAACTGCTAGCGGCTGACGTTTGTCCCAGCCCGGCTACAATCCAACAATCCATCGTTCCTTGCGGTTTCGAGGCTGTTATGGTTGTTGCCCGTCAGGCCATCATCGTAGAACCGTTCAAGACAGATCTCCGGGAAGTCGAGCTCCCCGACCCAGCCGGCAATCAAATTCTGATTGCCGCCGAGTATTCCGCCATCAGCGCCGGAACCGAACTCGCCGTCTTCACCGGCACGCATCAATGGCTGAACGATCCGAAAATGATCTACTGGAAGTTTCCCTTTTGCTCGGGTTATTCCGCGGCGGGGCGAGTGCTGGCGGTCGGCCGGGATTTCCCCGGCGGGTTTCGTGAAGGGGATCGCGTCAGTTATCCGGGCAACCACGCCTCGGCCGAGTTGCTGACCCTCGGCCACGAACGTTGCCGCGTCTGGAAAATGCCAGACTCCCTCAGCTTCGATCGCGCCGCGGTCGCCTGTATTGCTCGATACGGGCTCGGGGCAGCGGTTCGCGTTGGCATTACGCTCGGCCGATCAGCGGCGGTACTGGGGCTGGGCATCATCGGGCAATTTGCCTTACGCTGCTTGATCGCAGCAGGAGCCTCTCCGGTGGTCGGCATCGACGCGGTGCCGATGCGGCGACAAGCGGCGCTCGCCGCCGGTGCCGATTATGTCATCGACCCCAGTGCCGGTAACAGCCGCCAGCAACTCGCCGAGTTCCTCGGCAGCCGCGGCGCGGAAATTGTCGCCGATGCCACCGGAGTGCCCGACGCTGTCCCCATGGCGATGTCGCTCGCCGCCGACGCCGGCCAGGTCGTTGTCGTCGGCAGCCCCCGTGGGCTGGCAAAAGAGGTGAATTTTTACGACGATCTCCATCGCCGCTATCTCGAAGTGACTGGAGCCCACGGAAATATGCTGTACGAACCCGCCCACGTTCGACTGCCCGGAGCCTGGGACATCCACAAAGCTCAAATGTGGCTTTTGCGGCAACTCGCAACCGGCCGACTCAGTATGACCGGGCTGATCACTCACACGATCCGCCCGGACGAACTCCAATCCGCCTACGAGGGCTTACTCCAGCAGAAAGATTCCTACCTGGGGGTTCTGATCCGCTGGACATAATTTGCCTGGCTTGGGGCGCGTTCGCGACTGCTCCACCCCACGGTCGCACAAGCGCCGAATCTCCTGCAATGTTGCTTTCCCTTCATCTGGACCGCTTATGCCGCGGCCATGACCAGGGCACCATTCTGGCCGCCGAAACCGAAGCTCGTCGACAGGCCGTAACGCACCCGAGCTTCTCGGGCCGTATTCGGGACATAATCCAGATCGCAGTGGGGATCAGGATGGGTCAAATTGATTGTTGGCGGGTAGACCTGGTGGTGGAGGCTCAACGCCAGGGCAGCCGCTTCAATCGCCCCCGCCGCTCCGAGTGAATGGCCGATCATCGACTTGATGCTCGACAACTTGACCTCCCGTGCATATTCGCCGAAAACTCGCTTGACCGCCGCGGTCTCCATCAAGTCGTTTAACTTCGTGCTGGTGCCGTGTGCGTTGATGTAGCCGACGTCACGGAAATCGACTCGGGCTTCGTTCAAAGCCGCCTGGATGGCTCGAGCTCCGCCACGGCCTTCTGGATCTGGCTTTGTTACCGAATAAGCATCGAAGCTGCTGCCGAACCCCATTACCTCCGCATAAATCGTCGCCCCTCGAGCCCGGGCATGTTCATATTCTTCCAGCACCAGTACCGCTGCCCCTTCACTTAAAACAAAGCCATCTCGCAGCCGATCAAACGGCCGGGACAATTCCTCCGGGCTGCGGTTGCCTTTGCTCAATGTGCCAAGCGCCGTGTATGCCAGCAACATCAGCGGGTCGATCCGGCTGTCGGCTCCTCCCGCAAGCATCACCTCGGCATCTCCCCGAGCAATCATCCGAAAGGCTTCACCCACCGCCTGAGTTCCGGCGACACAGGCCGTCACCACCGTGTTATTCGGCCCCTGGCAATTGAATGCCATACTAATGTGGGCGGCAACCATATTCGGCAAATGCTTCAGCAGCCACAACGGAAACAATGCCGGCTGGCCCCCCAAGGCTTCCGGTGACGGTAACCGAGTCGGGTCAAAGCCGCCGTCCTCTTGACAAGCCCGCGCCAGCATCGGTGCCAGTTCCCCCAGATCGACCGGCACCAGCCCGGCTCCCATCACCACCCCCCGCCGCTCGGGATTGCCCCGGTTCAGGTCGATTCCGCTGTCTTCAATCGCCAACCCCGCCGCCCCCAGCCCCAGCTGTGCTGCTCGACCCATCACTTTGACCGATTTCCGCTGCGACTCCGGCAACCACCGCGTTGGATCGAAATCCAAAACTTCGCCAGCAACTTGAACCGGGTGCCGCGAGGCATCAAACGAACGAATCGGGCGGATCCCACTGACACCTTCCAAGCATGAAGACCAGAATGACCGAGTACCCACACCGTTCGGCGCGACAACACCAAGACCAGTAATGACAACTCGTCGCATGGCCGGACCCCCATTCCGCCTTGCGGAATCGTTCCACGCTCAGGCGGTGTCTCGCATGACGCGGTAGAAATCTTGCTGGAACGCTTCAGCGAG
>Ga0209017_10000246_pt1 | contig 55595 bp, 47 predicted proteins | sample YNPBryunderm2012_FD_185812 | JGI IMG/M metagenome (GOLD analysis project Ga0209017, IMG submission 185812) | Anoxygenic and chlorotrophic microbial mat microbial communities from Yellowstone National Park, USA - YNP Bryant MS undermat 2012... ... | reverse complement strand
CGAACGATCGTCACATAATGGCGAATTCCACGGCTTCCACAAGCCACAGCAATACGCATCCCTGCTCGAATGCGACTGAGGGTACGCGAACGATGCCAAGCCCCGGTGACTGCTGATGCTACATCAGCAATCTCCGGTTGCGGGGCGATCTGGCGAACCAGTTGCACATGCGGGAATTGCACAATCGGCTGGTCTCCTTGCTGTCGATGTTATCGCTGCCCATAACGGGTCCACTAACGATGAATCCCCTCTTCACGCCGGATCAGACGATCATTCCGGGATCACACGCAGGGTCAGGCGTTGATTCTGCCGCAGGATTGTCACCTCCACAGGGGAGCCACTTTTCTGCCGGCTCATGACCGTCATATAGGTGCTGATGTTTTTGATCGTTTCTCCCGCTATGGCAACAATCAGATCCCCCTCCTTGATCCCTGCTTTTTCGGCCGGACCACCTGGAGTGACACCATCGACCAGAACACCACCGTCTTCGCTTTCATAATTGCCGGGACGGATACCCAAGCGCGGCATCTGAGTGCGAGAGGGGGTTTGGGCTTTGGGGTCTGTCGGGTCCCGCCAGACATCACGAGTCACCTGATACTTCGGCTTTTCCGGCAGATTGGCGGCGAGTTGGATCAAGCGTTCGGCAAAATCCACGACTTCGGCCATCCCCTCATAATTCAAGGTATCTGCTTTGTCCGAAGGACGGTGATAATCTCCGTGGGTCCCGGTGTAGAGAAACAATACAGGTACCCGCTTGCGATAAAAAGAATCGTGGTCGCTGGGACCGGTGCCGGCGGCTAGGGTTCTCAGATATAAGCCGGGGTTGCCGTTGGCCTGCCGGACCAGGGATTCCAAGCCGGTACCGGTTCCTACCCCATAGACGAGCAACCGCTCTTTCTTTTCCCAACCGAACCAATCGGCAGGAACAAGCCTGGCGCGACCGATCATGTCCATGTTGATCATCAAAGCGGTTGTCTCTAGGGGGTAGAGGGGTTCTTTGCAGTAATGGAGGGAACCATAAAGACCACGTTCCTCCGCGCTAAAAGCGATAAAGAGCAAGCGCCGTCCTTGACGCTGGGGCTGTGAGGCAAAGCGGTAGGCTAGTTCGATCAAGCCGCTGGTACCGCTGGCGTTGTCATCTGCACCAAAGTGAATTTTGCCGCGGGCATTTGCCCCCCCCAGACTGCCGATGGTCCCGTAACCGATGTGGTCATAATGGGCGCCGATCACAATCGTCTCGTGGGACAGCGGCCCAGAACCTTCCAGAACCCCGACCACGTTCTTGCACTTGTACTCTGTGCGTTCGACACGGACCGTGGCTTGCAGAGTCCAACCTTCGAGCGGCAAGGAACGGGGACGAAGGTCCGCATGGACCGCCTTCTCCCAAGCCGCAAGCGATTGTTGCTGGGATTGCAGCATGCGGTCCAACAGGGCTCGTTTGAAAAACAACACGGGAAATGGGGCTGCCGGATTGCCCACGGCATGGTTGGCAAACTGCGGCAAGGGGTCACGCTCACCCGCGGAGGATGCATCGTTGACAATAACGACTCCTGCTGCTCCGTGCCGCTGAGCATTGGTGATCTTCGTGATGAAGGCAGCATGCGTGCTCTCTTCCGGAGTCGGCACGTTAGGGTCGAAGCGTTGCTCGCCCCGCTCATTGGGACGCGGGGTCCGGCGCAGCAAGACTACGATTTTGCCCCGGACATCCAGACCGGCGTAGTCGTCGTATTTCAATTCCGGAGCTGTGATCCCATAGCCGACAAAGATCAGTGGAGCCTGAATTTCCCCACTGCTACTGAACCCCATCACGGCAAAGTCGGTTCCCGCCTCGAGGTCAACCCGCAGGTTCTGAGGACCTCGCAGTGTAGCTTGAGGACGTTCAATCAATTTGGCACTCGCTGTGACCGTGAAGGGCTGATAGTAACTGCCATCCTTACCTGCAGGGTTCAGGCCAGCCTTGCGAAACTCCTCCGCGATATAAGCGGCTGCTTTTTCGATCCCTTGGGTATCAATACCACGTCCTTCGCATTCGGCACTGGCCAGGAAGCTGACGTGCTGCCGCAGACGTTCTACGACTGCTTCCCGGTTTCGATTCCGTCCGCTTACTTTTTCGCTCGCTGAGCTTGGGGCAACGGCAGCGTCCTTCGTTCCCACCACCCGGGACAAGAGACGTGGCTCCGTGTCCCGTGTATCGCTCAGTCCGGCAGGAACCCACAGCCAGACCAGCCCAAGTACCGTCCAGAATATCCCTAGCGAAATCGGTCGAGGAATCTGTAACGGGCGGCGAATCTCGAGAAGTTGATTCATAAGAAGTGGCCCTGGATCGGAGGTTGGCAATTCCTGGTTCGCTATTCCTTGCTTTATTATCTGCTTTCCCAAACGCCAAGGACAAGTTGATGCAGGATGTGACGCGTCAGTTTGGGGGAATTCGCACGCGGAAGTTCCGCATGGAGTTCCAAGCTCAAATATACCCGGAATGCGATGACAGCAGTTGGCTATCACTGTCCACCGTGCCGGATCATTCCTGTGTCCCTCGTGCGAAGTGAACCGAAAACTGAAGGTCGAACAAGAACATATGTCAGCACACGTTTGGACACTTCACAACACCTGAGAACAACAATGTCTCCAAGTAGTGGTTATATCTTGCGTTGTTCTCTGAGAATTGGTTGCACCGTTATGTTACGGTAAAGAGAGTGGACGCAGGAAATGCTGCAAAAGGAACATGGGGTCGATGGGGGGAGGAGCATATGGTGGGTAGTTGTACATGCCAGGGTGTGACGGATAACCCCGCATCTGGGGTGGGTATTCGGCTCTGAGGTTCGGGGCGGCGTAGTTCGGAACCACGGGGTCGTTGCGGAGAGGTGCCAGGGGGGATATTTGCGGCAATCGAGCCGATGTTGTGGAAATAGGCCCGGGTTGGGTCCCGGGCGGAGTTTGGTGAGAATTCTCGGGTGGTGCAGATCGCGGTTCTGAAGAGGGCCACGTGCTCGGGGATGGCGTCGACAACCGCTTGCCCGTGGAGGAGGGATCCGTGTGGGCCAAAGCAGTATTCACCCGGCTCGGAGTGGACGGATACGTCGTGCCTGATGATTGAGGTTCATAGGCGGCTGGCGAGATTCTGCCACCCGCTGGTGATGGGGGATGGGCGTCCGTCAGCAGATGGCCTGGGTTGATTTTCCCTCCCTGAGGACCGATTTCCCCACTCCCCGAAAGCCCAGATTTGGGAATGGTGGGAAGACCGGCTGGCGGAGGGACCGGTGTCTGTGGTCCTCCGGTAGGGGGAGGGGGAAGAGCAGGTATGGTGCCTCCTCCGGGAATGGTAGGCATACCGCTTGAACCCCCTGGTAGTGAAGCGGGAGGAATTACCACACCGCCACCTGCTGGATTTCCGATGCCGCCCCCTGCGGGAGGTTGAATGCCGCCGCCCCCTGCCGGTGGGATAGCCGGTGGAATTCCTCCTCCCCCGCCTGGAGGTGGACCGCCGTCTCCGAAAGCGGCTACCTCGCGAAAACGGGTCAAATCGTGCCGTCGAATCACGATCCCTACGCCGTTGGGACCTGGACCCATGGTATAAACGCCGAACTGACCGGTCGTTGTCTCAGCCAGATACAGTGCGGATTGGCCCTGCGTGATGTAACCGGTGGTCATGAGAAAATGTACATCTGCCTTGCGAGCCAGGCCGAACTCCGTGGTCAAATCGACCTCAGCCCATCCGACGATCTTGCCACTATTTCGGTCGATGACGGTGCCTAATAATTTTCCGGCCTTGTAGTCCAGTAACCAGACGCCGTCGGTGGGAATGCGGGGATTGACTGCCACTGCACCCGTAGCCATGATGTAATCGCCGTATCGATCATTGGAGGCGGCATCCGCCGGCTTGCTGACAGACAGGAACAAGGTCGCCCCGGCTGCCCCGAGCGCGGACGCCAGCGCAATAACAGACACATGGATGATCCCACGCATATCCCATTCCCCCCTCTGGCCGCGGTGCTTCGGACTCGACTTTCGCCAAGGCTATAACTAAATCCACGTTATTGTCCAGAGCAGTCTTTTCCAAAACGAAGGATCACGGGGTCTCCTTGATCCTGATCAGTGAAAATCCGAATCGGATGTTGGATAAGCCCAAGGGCAGAGTCGATACAGGTGCTCGGCCAACTGGGCAAGAAAGAGATGGGACGCCTCTTCCAGCAGCGATCGATGAGTCCACAGGGGAGTGCCCACCCAAACAGTCAATCGCCCACGGACCTCGGGAGGACGTTGATACCATAGACGTTCCAGAACCCAGTTGTGGGAATCACCCAGCAGTTGAACCCTTCGTTCCTCCGCTTCGGTCCAAATCTGTCTGCCCTCTTGTGTCCAGTACCAGATCATGAAGCGTTGAGGACCCTGGGCAAACAGCCGTTCGGTGACGCTCAACTGCCCTGCGTGCAAGGTCAACATCTTCCGGCGTCGTTCCAGACACTCGAAGCCACGATTCGGCCAGCAAACGTCAGGGTGATGGTACCCTTTCACCATCGCGGGAGACGACCAGAAAATGATCCACACTTCCCAGCTATGGCCCAGGTTATCATGATACGAGCGGTGCAGAATCTGATCTGGGGTGAGCATGTCACGGATGGAGTCGGCAATCGGCATGTCTTGTCCCGTGAAGTCGGCAAAGTGCATGGGTAGTCGGTCTAATGGCGCTTCAGCCCGGATCTCCGCTTGCTGTTGCCAACCCAGCCCAAATGCCAAGAGAGTGACACAAGTAATCACGCTTAGGGACAGACAGGTTCCATTTGCCCTCCGGATGCCGGTGGCGCAGGGGGCATGATCAGCCCCTTCCCGGGGGGAAGGGTCGGCCACGGGTAATAAGGCCTGAGTGGGGAGCACAGAGGAAGCAGACCCTGTCGGAACGGAGGCAGTAGGTCTGGATCGAGGTTGGAGTCGCTGGGTGAGGCCGTAGAGCAAGCCGAAACCGAACATCACCATGAACAAGCCAAGCACCTGATGCCACCATCCCTGGATGCTCGCTGCTCCCCAGGTTTCGCACATGATGCCGCTGATGATGATACGGCCGGCGTTGATCAGGAGGATCATGGGGAGGGTGAGTATCATCAGGAGCAGACCCCTTCGGAGTGGGAGGTGCTTCAGGTAGGCTAGAAATGCGGCGACCGCCAGCATCGCTGTGACAGAGCGGATGCCGCTGCACGCCTCCACGATGTTCAAATCACAGTGTGTTAAGTGAAGCACAAATCCTTGACGCTGAACCGTCCATCCTAGAGCATCGAGAACGACGCCGGCGAGGGTTGTGGTACAGTACTGCAGACCGAATTGCAAAGGAAATTGAAGGCGTTGGGGCAGAGGTAATGCGAACAGGAGGAAAGCCAGGGGAAAGGCGAACTGACGCAGGAGGGACCAGCCGCCCAGGCGTAATAGCGCTCCGACGACCATGGTCATCCAGGCCGTGAAGAGCCACCAAAGCAGCAGGGGACGCGGGCTGACCTGAGCTTGCAAGAATACCCCTACGGACAAGAGCAAGCCACCGACCAGTAGCAGACCGGTGGGCAGAAACACCCATGGGGACGACGGCGTTGAGGTCAAATGGGTGTATTGTCGGCTGGTGATGACCGCCGCCGCTATCAGGATGAGAGCACGATCGGCGTATTCCGTATGGATACCCCAGTAATGGATCAGGGGAACCAGCCACCAAGGGATGGCGGTTGCCAGGAGAAGGCCGCAGATTTTTGTTGAGGTGCATCTCACGGCTGCTTTTTGGTATCGGAGGAAGGTGAGGGGCCATTCTGATCTTTCTGATTCGAAGATGAGGAGGGAGGACCGAGTTTCTCGGCCAGGTTTTCCGCCTCTTTGCGGTAGAACATGGGAGACTTATTTCTCAGGGCAGCTTGAAGAAGAGAGCGGGCTTCATCCGAGGCTCCTCGTGCCTGCAGTACCCTGGCGAGGAAATAGGCGCCGTCGGGGCTGAGCAGACTCAAGCCAAGGGCGGAGCGAGCGACGCGTTCGGCCTCTGCTTCGCGTCCGGCCTGAAGGAGGGTGTAGGCCAGCACGGCTCGGGCATCGGCATGACCCGGTTGTTGCCGAGTGTAGTTTTCCGCCAAGGCGACCGCACGTTCCTTCCCTCGGGCATCCCCACTTTCCGCCAGCAACAAAGCGAGATTCACGATCGCAAAGGAAAAGGAGGGATAATCCCGGACCAATTCCTCGAAAATCTTGATGGCGGTGGGATAGTCACGCTCATGACGGGCAAAATAACCACATAGGGCACGGGTATCACGATGGTTGGGCTCCAGGCGCTGGACGGCTTCCAGATGGGAGCGTGCCTCCGGACGTCGGCCCTGTTCCAGCAAAAATACGGCAAAGAGGCGACGCACCCGCACATCTTCGGCATGGTTCGCGACGGCCTTCTGGAACCAGACCTCGGCCTGGTCGAACTCCTGACGCAGGGCATACAGTTGGGCCAGTTGCAACTCAGCCGGTTCCAGGGTAGGATCGTCCCGCTGAGCTTGCTGCCAATGCTGGAACGCTTCCTCGGTGCGGTTGAGCAGAAACAGAAGCCGGGCGAGACGCTGACGCAACGGGGCATTGCGGGGGTCAGTTTGAAGAATCTCACGCAACTGCGTGTAGGCGCTGAGGAAATCCCGGCGAGCCTCGTAAGCCGCGGCCAGACCAAGGCGAGCTTGCAGTTGGACCTGCTGTTTGTACGCGACTTCCCAGCGGGGCGTGTCGAGCATATCCAAAGCCGCCTGGCAGTTGAGAATCGTATCGGTGATCCGACCTTCCAGGAAAGCGAAGTGACCGTTGGTTAGGAACACTTCCGGATGTTTGGGATCTTCCCGGGCAGCTTCTTCCAACCAGAAACGGGCCTGGGCCAGTTGACCGGCTTCGGCTGACCAGCGTGCCAGCAAGACTTTCGCCGGCATGGGGTTGTTGGGATTGGCCTTGGCGGCAGCTTCCAGCACTTGCAATGCCTCCTCCCATTTGCCGGCCAGAAAGGCTTCCCGGGCCCGCTTCTGGTCGGGCGTCAGAGCGATGCCACCGTTGTTCCCATGAGGAGGAGATGGACGAGGGGGATCCGACGGTCCGCGGGGTGCTGGCGGCTCGAGCGTTTTTGGGACAGGCTTGGGTAGGTCGGTTTGTGCCTGGATAAGATTAGCTCCCATCATCAAGATCAACGTTGCGGCTACACGGAGCCAGAAGAGTCGGGAACTGCCCTGAGGAGAATTGCTGGGATTGTGGAGCCAAACCTGATTCTGTTTGACCCACCTCCACGCTTTCCGGAGGGAATGGTGGTGACATCGGTTCATGGCGACTTTCCCTGGAATATCCGATACTTGAGCGCTGCCCAATCGGCCTGCTCTCGTGCGGTGCGGTAGGGGGTGAGAGTAGCCTGGTGCAAGGCTGCGGCGGCCTGTTGGGGTTCGCGCAAATCATGATAAGCCCAAGCTAGGGCAATCCACAAGGCAGCAGGGGGAGAGGGAGTCTGCGGCAAAGCAGAGAGGATGGACAAGGCCTCTTGGGGTTGCTGATTAGCCAGCAGGATGTAGGCCAGTGCCAGTTGCTGTGCAGGGGTGAGAGGGCGGGACGAAGCGGGAGGGAGTAAAGGTGCGATCAGGCGGCGGGCTGCCTCCGGTTGCCCACGGCCAAAGGCGTGGAGGATGGCCTGCGCGAGTAGCATGTCCGGTTCGTGGCGTTGATCGGGGGGCAGGGTTTGAAAGGCGTTGAGCGCCGCGGTAACCGCTTGGCTATCCCACAGAGCGGGTCCTCCGGTGGGATGAGGTCGCACCAACGCTTCGGCCAGGCGGAAGCGCAACTCCGTGTAGTAGCGACAGAAGAGCGGGTCGCCGCGTACAACGCCGGCCTGAAGTTCTCGTATGGCCCAGTGTAGCACCTCAACCGTGGTTTGGGTGTTCTCCCCGGTGCCTCGCAGAAAGGCTGCTGCCGACGGACTGCTTGCCTGGGAGGGGGGAAACAATTCATGGTAACGTTGGATCAGAGCTTCAGGAGCAACGGTCGCTGCCAGGCAACGGGCGTAGAGACGGGCCGCTTCAGGATGGCGGTGAAACCATTGTGGGTCCAGACATTCCAGGGCTGACCAGGCCCGCCGACTGTCCCCACTGCGGAGCCATAGGGTGGCTTCCAGCAAGCATGCGGTGGGATGGCCCGCCTGGATTCGTCGAACCTGTTTACAGGCCTCGATGGCTTGCTCATAGTTCTGGAGTGCGGTCGCGACCTGGGCAGCCAGGCACCACAGTTGCGGTTCATTGCTCGCCTGTTCCGCCTGTCTCCACAGGTGCTGCAATACTTGATGCAGACTCGATTCACTAGCGAAATGGGTCAGGAAGGGGAGAAAACGTTCCCAGACAGGGAGCGGGTCTGGACAACGACGCAGAGCTTCCTGGTAGTGATCGAATGCTGTCCGGATATCCTTCTGTTGCCAAGCTAGTTCGGCGAGTTGAACATATACCTCGGGTTGATGAGGTTCAAGGGAACGCCAGGCATGCAATGCCCGTTGGCGTCGGCGACGGAGTTCCTCCTGATAAGGGGTGATGCGCCCGGCGGGGAATTGTGCGGGCGCTTCCCGCTGCCATCGGAGCAACTGCTGCTCCAGAGCGGGAGCCAGCACGAGCCAATAACGCAAGGCTTCCACGTCGGCCTGGGCTATGGCGTGTTGCACGGCCAGTTCGCTCAGTTGATCCACGTGGGCCCAGTATCGGGAGGCGGTAGTTATGCTGTTGGTGGGTTCGGCCACAGCCAGCCAACAGGCGATGAGATGCAATTGCTGGAGGGGAGATGCTTCCTGGGCCCTGGCTGTGCGTAAGATCGGTAGCACCCGACGCTCCAGTACTCGGAGCAATGGGTCGGTGTCGTGTTGGAGCCAGTGCCACAGTCGCAGGGCGTAGAGCAGTCCCGCTGGGGTGGTCAGAGCCGTTTCATCTTCCGGATCGGGAAATTGATCCAGTAGCTGACGGATCTTCGGGTGAGGCTGCTTCCTATCCCACCCAGCTTGTTCGTTCAAGGCAGCGTGGAGGCGTACGCAATGGGCTAACCAATGCCTGGGGAATCGCTGGAGTACCTGCTCCGCTTCCCGGGCCGCGGCGGTCAAATCGTTGCGGCGGAGATGATAATCCAGAAGCAGCGGGGCCAGTTCCAATGTCTCAAGCGTAGAGCTTTTGCAAGTCCAGGCTGCGTGTAAAGCTACTGCGGCCGCAGGAGGAGGATCGAATTCAAGCAGTGCCTGCAATGCCCGCTCTAATCCTGCAAAGTCGTGATACTCCAATGCCTGACGATATTGGTTCCAGGCATGGGTTTGGGCCGTGTGCTGGCGTTGCGCCTGGAAGCGTCGGTATTCCCATCCGATGATCCCGGCACCAGGTGCAAGCAGGAGGGGAGTGGCGAAGATCAGGTAACGGATGAACCTGGGTTGACGTCGGAGCCAACTCCGCAGGCGATGGTGCCAGCTTGAGGACACAACCTGCGCTGAGCGTGCAGAGCTGTCCATAGGATTGACCAGCCTGTCAGTCGTCGCGGCGGCCCAGAGGAAGGCGAGAGGACTTTTTTTCTCGGATTCTGCAAGTTTGGAGCTCTGTCCTGCCTTCCCAGACGTATTAGCAGCGACTGTCTGTTTTCATGTGGCAGCGCTCGTAAGCCGTGATTTTGTCGGTACGACGAGCGTGGCGTCCCCCTTCAAACTCCGTGGCCAGCCAGACGCGGATGATTTTTTCGGACATTTCCTCTCCGACCAGATCAGCTGAGAGGCACAAGACGTTGGCGTCATTATGGCGACGACTCAATTCCGCATCGATGACATCCCGGCAATTGGTGGCTCGAATGCCTGCCACTTTGTTGGCAGCTATGCACATACCGTGACCCGTACCACAGATGAGGATGCCGCGATCTGCTTTGCCGTGAACAACGGCTTCCCCTACAGCCACCGCATAATCTGGATAATCGACGCTCGCCGGACTGTTGGTGCCCAAGTCGAGCACCTCATGCCCCAATTCCCGAAGCAAGGCGATGACCCGTTGCTTGACAGGTACACCGCGATGGTCATTCCCCAAGGCGATTTTCATAATACGAACCACTCCCTGAGCAGTTGCTCCACCTGATTGCGCATCAGGGCGGCGCAGTTCCGATAGGCCTCCAGCCCGGCACCCAGTGGGTCCTCAATATCCGTGCCCTCGCAGAGCAGACGGGGTGATGGACCCAATCCGGGATATTGTTCCCTGAGGATTTGCTGGTGCCTTTGCGTCATCGTAATCACCTCATCGGCCATTGCCAACAGCCAGGGCTGCAAAGGCTGACTCCGATGTCGGCTCAGGTCCACACCGTATTCTGCTGCTACTTGGATAGCCTCAGCGGTGGCTGGCCACCCACCACTAGTACCCAAACCAGCCGAAGTGATCCATAACCCCCGCCGGGGTAGATCATCAATGGGGCATCCCAGGCGGTTGGCTGCTAAAGTCTTGGCCAGCCCCTCTACCAACGGACTGCGGCACGTATTTCCTGTGCAAACAAAAATAATCAACCGAGCTGTCAGGTGAGCCAACTCCTCGTGGCTAACCGCTCCTTCTTCTACCATCTCCCAGTCGCTGCGGAGAAAACAGACCTGGGAAGGACGGCTTTGGGAGGGAAGGGTCCCTGCGGAAATCCCGAAGGCATCCACTTCATCCATCAGGTCCAACGCGGCTTCCACCGTCGGAAGATAGGTGTCGGCTATGAGCCATGGCGAGACATCCGGAATTTCGGCGAGAGCGCTGGTCACAGCATGTTCCGGATACCGTATGCGCAGGCGGTGCTGGTGATCCGTTACCCATTGCCACCATGCCGGCCGTGCGTGACTCTGTGCTCCTGGACTCTCCCCAGGAATTAAAGCGACCAGTGGCAACGGCCAGGCTCGTCGCAAAAGCCGTTGCAAAGGCGGGGGTATCTCCAGGCCGTACGCACGTAAAGATTCGCCCTGGTGTATCCACAAAGCTGCCGGCTCCCGCAAGCGATGGAGCCATGCATCCAGCCGCGGAGATCGGGCGGGTAATGCCACTACATACCCGCAATCCCCCGGCAGGATAACCGGTGCACCTTCGGCCGCTGTCGCCAGGATCCGTTCCTGAAGTTCCTCGGCGGCGACGGTGGGGTTCCATTCCAAGACCGCCGGCATGACGGCATTTCTCCCGAGTGTATGATCAACCGTACCCCACCTCCCTCTTCTGATGTTTTACAGAACCTGTTCTCCGGTTGCCAGTTGGGAAGGACAGTTGGAATCGCTGGCCTCGGTTGGGAAGGACAGCTGGATCAGAAAGACGCGGAATCGGTGTGTTCAGAGAACTGCAAGGAAGGGTTGCGAGTACGCACTGTGTGGGAAACGAGGCAGGATTTTCCCGGGGATCGGTTAGCAGGGTGGTCAAACCTGAGCATGAATCGAGGGGCAGGGTGATCAAGCCTGAGCATGAAGATGATGGATGATCTGTTCCGTGAGGGTAGCGGTTGTACCATTCCCCCCCAAGTCGGGAGTCAGACCAATGCCTGCCCGCAGGGTGGCGAGCACGGCCTGTTCAATGCGTTGGGCCTCTTGGCGGTAACCCATGTATTCCAGCATCAGTGCCGCACTGCGAATGACGGCGATCGGATTGGCAATCCCACGTCCCGCTATGTCCGGAGCGCTGCCATGAACGGCCTCGAACACCGCATAGCGGCTGCCGTAGTTGGCACCGGGAACCACCCCCAGCCCCCCTACCAGACCAGCAGCCAGGTCCGATACCACATCACCAAAAAGATTTTCCATGACCAGCACATCAAACCGGGTAGGGTCCAGTACCAATTGCATACAGAGCGTATCGATCGGGATTTCCTCAAACTGGATGAAAGGATAATCTTCCGCCACACGTCGCGCGCATTCCAGGAACAATCCGTCGGCCAGACGCATGACATCGGCTTTATGGCAGATGCTTACCTTGCGTCGTCCCATCTGTCGGGCCAGATCGAACGCAAAGCGAACGATCCGCTCTGCCGCTGAGCGGGTGACCAGGCGTACACTCTCTACGACCCCAGGTGTTACTTCATGTTCCAGACCAGCGTATAACCCCTCAGTATTCTCTCTCACCACGACCAGGTCAACGTGCTGGTAAGGGGTGGAAATGCCGGGCAGAGTCCGCACAGGTCGAACACTGGCGAAAAGATCCAAGCCTCGACGCAGACGGACATTGACGGAGCGGTAGCCATGTCCGACCGGTGTAGTGCACGGTCCCTTGAGTGCCACGCGATAACGGCGGATCATTTCGAGGGTTTGTTCCGGTAATGGTTCCCCATACCGTTGCGCAGCGGCTGCACCTGCCATCCCTTTGATCCATTCCACGTGGATTCCTAACGCCGCGATTACCCGACAGGCTGCCTGGGTCACCTCCGGACCGATGCCGTCTCCCTCGATCAGCACGATCTGCATGGTTGACTCCCTTGGGCTTTCCATCTGCTCGACAAGTCGCAGGCCATTCTAGCAACAAGAAAGCAGCCGTCGGTTGCGCGTGTGCGATTTTTCGGACACCGCTTCCCCTCTGGCTCGTTGAAGGCACAGGAGAGCAGCCATAAAGTTGGCCGGTATCACAGGGCCTTGCTTGCTTGTCCGGTACAGGCCTGCCGACATCACGGGACCTTCCTTATCTACCCAACGAAAACTAATCATCAACATTCGATTTTCTTTAGTCTATTCAATGTTCATCTGATATCAGCAACTCAGATGTTGATGAAATGAAGTGATGAGAAGTGATAAGATGAAGTGATAGGGCTGTTGATGAGATGAGTTGAAGAAATGGGGTAGAGGGTGGATTTTCCAGACCTGAGGCGATGAGATGGTCCGCTGTCCCTATCGGCTTTCAATTCCTGTGTGAAATATCCCACCTTACCGAAGTCGCGTTTCTCTCTCCGGCAGCTCACTCTTCTCTCCGAGATGGCCCACTCCACCCTGGAACGGCTCATATCGCCATCCACGCAAGCCGGGGTTACTGAGACGATTCAGTTTCGGTCTCCGGGGGAGGGTACATGAGGGATGACGTTCCTCAGGGAACCTCTGCACCTAAGATTTGGTCTAAGTTTATCAAGGGAACTCCCTGGGCCGAAGCAGAGGAACGATGGGATGATGTGACAGTAAAATGAGATGGGACCCTAGGACGGAAACTTTCGATACCGTAATGAGGAGTCGGTCGGATGAGTGCCTTTCTGCGAGGGCAGTGCCCGAATTGCCAGGCGGTGCTGCGTATTCCTACGGACTGGTTGGCGCAGATATTGCGGTGCCGGAATTGTGGCGCGTTGGTACGCTCTCGTAGGGTTCTCCGCGGCTCGATCAGTGGGGGTGAGGCGGGACCTGCCCAGCCAACCAGTAGCCTGACTTCTGTTGCCCTTCCGGAGTCGGATTGGTTCGCCACCTCGGTCGGTGGGAGGACTGGGTTGTCCAGCCCGGTGGCCGGAGGTGGGGTGCCGGTGGGCTATGGCCCAGCAGGGATGCCATCGCCCAACGTTCCTGCGGGGGGGATGCGAGGTGCAGGATCTAGTCCGCCGATGCCATTTCCACCATCTTCCCCAGGGGTGTCTGCCATTCAACCAGTAAGCGTTAATCGTGGTTCCCGTTCCTTAGGGCATCGGCTGACGCGTGTGCTGGTGCTGCTCCTGGCCGCCGTTCTGTTGGGTGGTGGCCTCTACTACTACCGTGGGTATCTCGATCAGGCGGTATCTTATGCCCGTAACTCCCGCAAGGAGACCGAATCTCCCAAAAGCTCCGAGAAGAAAGAGGGAACGGGAGACGCTGCTCAGCGGGGAGTGATCGCCACCTCTTTTCCTCGACGGCTGTTATTCCTGAGTATTGACAATTACATATTCCTCAATCCTTTGACTTCCGCACCTGCGGGGCAGGGGGATCGGGTACGGTCCGCGGCCAACCGTTGGGCCTTCGACTGGCGCATTCCGATGGACAAGGAAAATCAGCAGGTGTTCGTCTTGTCCGACGTAGTACCGGAGCGGTCGTTGCCGTTCAAGTCGGTCGTGATGGGCACCTATGAGTCTTTCTTTCAGACGAGTCGTGCTCAGGATCGGATTGTGGTGTATTTCAGCGGGCATGCCCAATTTCGTGATGGAGCCGCATATCTAGCTCCGATGGAGGCCGACCCGGATGATCTGAGCAGCTTCATCCCTCTGGCGGATTTCTACGACAAGCTGCAACACTGTCGGGCAACGCAGAAAGTGGTGATCTGGGATGTGTGCCGATACAATCCGGAGCGTGGGATCATCCGCCCGGGCAGTGAACCGATGAGCAAGGAATTGTTCGCGGCCTTGCAAGCGGCGCCATCAGGTGTCGAGGTGATCATTACGTGCCAGCCTGGGGAAAACGCTCTGGAGTTCAACAGTGTCACCCTGCCTGGGGGAGGCCGCACGATGACTTATGCCGGCAGTGCCTTCTTGATTGCCGCACGCATTGCAGCGGAGCGGAGAAAAGGCGCCATCATGCCCCCCCAACCGAATGATCCCCTACCCGTGGCCGAGTGGGTAGCCGAGGTCCAACAGCGCCTGCAAGAGGTCCTGGAACATGCGCATCTGGACAAAAAGCAGACCATCCAAGTCCAGGGGGCACGCCCAGTCCAGTTGATCGCCTCCAATCCCCAGGAGCCGCCCGCCAGGCAGGTGGTGATCCCGCCTCCTCCGAAAACCGCATCCCCAGCGGATGTGGCTCTGATCTACAGCGAATTCCAACTCCCGCCTCTCAAGGACGACTTCGGGCAGGACAACATGGCGAGCTTCCCCTTCGATCCCCAACTGCTAGAGCTTTACCGGGATCCGACTCCTCTTCAGGAGGTGAAGGCGAATAAAGAGCGCTACCGCTTCCGAGCAACTGTCCTGCAAGCCTTCGATGAAATTCGGGATATTTGGAGAGGAAATCCTGCCAGCGGGGGGACAGGTCAGCTTCCGGAGGTGATCAAAGCTCCTATCACCGATGAGCTGAAGAAGGAGATTTTTGCCGGCTTGGATTTCTACGCCTTGGGGATTGCCCGCCTGGAACTGATGGATACGACTTTGGATAGCCTGGAATCCCTTCGGCAAGGAGAACCTAAGCGGTGGCAAGCTCACTACGATTATGCGCGGGCAGCAGTCAAAACCCGCCTGGCCTACCTCAACGAATACAATAAGGTCATGGGTCTGGTTCGGACCAACACCTTGCCGGAACTCGATCCCAAACTCGGACAGAACCAGTACAAGCTAGCTTCCAGCAACCGGATGCGTAGCGGCAAAGAGGTGGAACGGATGGTTCAGCAAGCCCGTGACCTCTATGCCCGTATCATCCAGGAACACCGCGGCACTCCGTGGGCAATCCAGGCGAAACGGGAAAAGAATCTCTCCCTGGGTCTGGAGTGGCAACCCTCCAGTGACAAGAAAGCCGACGAGTGAGAGGCTCACCACGACTGACCTTCTGGCAACCTGTCGATTGGGCAGCCCGTTGAAAAGCCCCTTGTGCGCAAATCGACTCTGGTATTTCCGCAATGTGGCACAAACCGAAACAGGAGCAGGGGTGGTTTTCAACAAAGGGCGCCAGAGTGGACTCTCATCGCCAAAACACATGTTTGTTCCTCCCGCAACCGTTTTTCCCTTCACGCTGACGGAAGTGTGATGGTAGGATAAAAACTGCTCTACCGCTTTCGGAAAAGCTTGGAATGCCTCCCACGCTTTGACAAAATGGCTGCGATCACGCCGGACCCTGCCTCAGCAACGGACCACTCATCCCGTCCCTTGACCCTGTCGGGTGGAATCGGATCAGGAATGCAGGCACTTCGTGGAGTGTTCGAGGCGTTGGGAGACTTTACCCTCTTTGCAGTCCATGCTTGGGGTGGTTTGTTGCGAGGGAATTTCCGTCGCATGGAGTGGCTCCGTCTGGCGGCTGAGGTGGGCAATGCCAGTGCTCCTGTGGTGGCGATCACGGGGGCTTTCATTGGGATGGTGCTAGCGGTCCAGGCATATGGTCAATTTCATCTCATCGGGATGGAGACATCACTTGGAGCGGTCATTCATATGACTCTGGTCCGGGAATTGGGGCCGGTACTGGCTGCGGTTATGGTGGCGGGTCGGGTTGGGTCGGCCATGGCAGCGGAAATTGCCACGATGCGTGTGAGCGAGCAATTGGACGCCTTGACCTGCCTGGGACTGGATCCTGTGCACTTTCTGGTAACGCCCCGCCTATTGGCCTGTCTGCTCATGGTACCCCTGTTGACTGCGATTGCGGACCTGACAGGTATGATGGGAAGCACCCTCATCTGCGTGGGCGTTTATCCGATTGACAGCTTCCATTACTGGCGGCACACGCGGGAGTTTGTGACCTCCTGGGATGTGCTCACCGGCCTGGCCAAGGCGGTGATCTTCGGAGCGACGTTATCCTTGCTCGCGTGTCATCGAGGATTCCAGAGCCAGCCTGGGGCCGCTGGGGTGGGGCGAGCTGCCACCCAGGCTTTTGTGTACGCCTTTGTTGCTATACTCATTCTGGACTTCTTCCTGGCAATGTTCTTCAATTCCCTTTACACCCTCCTCTGGCCAGAGATGCCTCAGAAACTGGCTTAGATTTTCCAGAAGGCCACAATCCTCCAGCGGGAAACGGCATCTTGGATCATGGAGGCATGTTTCCGATATCGACTCCACCTTTGCCATTACGTGATTCATCGTGTGACCCCGGTAGCAACTGGGCTGGGGAGGGGATTCCTCAAGCTAGCCCGCCCCTTGAGACCTCAGGCCTGATTGCGGGGGAGGGAAAGCTTTGGGGTACTCAGGAAAACTCAAGAAGCTCATGATGGGAGTATGCGTCGGCGTACCGCTTCCCAGACATCCTCGATGACTTTGCGAGCAGCTCCTTCCAGCAGCCCCTGCGGAACCATTTTCAACAGACCGGTGACTTCCGTAATATCGCCGCTCCAAAGGACGCGGGTGTCCTGTTGGTCTGCCACAAAGCGTAGATGTGTCACGACAGTGCTGCTGGCCCCGATGCTGCGAGTGGTTAGTGTGAAAGTCACAGCTTCACCCGGGAGGTGTTCGGTGCGTGTCATTTCAGTCGTTTGCGTGCCAGTCAGGAAGGAAAGCTTCGGCTTGATACGCCAGACGGCTTTTTCGGGAGTGGCCGAGACGATCTCCGCTTCAACCAGACTGCCAGCCAGGTAGCCAGCATCGGAAAGTTTTTCCGCCACTTCTGCCAGGGGCAGCGGGAACCGTACTTCACCCTCAAAATGGATCATGAGGACCTCAACATCTGGAGGAAACACGAGGATACTGACGATGCCGGGGAAGAACCGTGCTGATCTTCCAAGGTTTCTTCAAGGCTGTGTGGAGACAATACTTTCTCCAAAATTTTATCTTTTTTTCTCATCGATGAGCGAGCCTGAAAGCCGCTCCTGTCCTATTCTAGGCAATAAAGGACTGTCCTATTGCCTGCGTGAAATTGATCTCCGAATCGGATAGATTGCCGGTAGGATTCGCCGGTGGTTGAGGGAGATGGTTCTCACAGATGAGGCGTGCAAAACAAGCGGTCTGAGGCGAGCATCGTCAGTGAATCCACGGTAACTTGTCGGACCGAAGCAGGCAGTTGCCCAGGTTTCGTCCCAGGTTTTTGGTAACGGTTCCACAACACGGACCAAGTAAGAAAGCGAGCCTAGTCATTTCTCAGACATCCCTTCCCACAGTTGCACTTTCGACTTCGTCGGTTTCCTGGCCCTCATGGATGAGGAACTCCCAGCAGTGCCGCTGGTGGAACGTTCTCCGTGCCGTTCCGTTTGTCGTACTGCATGGGGCAGCAGTCCTGCTGCCCTTTTTCGTGATGCCGACATGGACAGCGATCGGTTGGGGGATCGTGTTCTACGTGGTACGGATGTTCGGTGTGACAGCGGCCTATCATCGGTATTTCAGTCACCGCAGTTACAAGACCAGTCGCTGGTTTCAATTCGTGCTCGCTTGGATCGGTTGTTCGGCAATGCAGAAAGGGCCGCTCTGGTGGGCCGCCCATCACCGGCATCACCACAAATACTCCGACCAGGAAGAGGATCCCCATTCGCCGATCGTGCGGACAATCTGGTGGGCGCATATCGGGTGGGTGTTGTCAGGCCGATTTCGCCAGGCTCCGCCTTTGCGGGATTTCGAGAAGTTTCCGGAGCTTCGCTGGCTGGATCGCTACTTCACATGGATCCCCGGCCTGTTGCTGGCCGTGTTGTGTTACGGGCTGGCAGGTTGGAGTGGCGTGGTGTATAGCTTCATTGTCGGAACGGTCCTGCTCTACCATGCTACTTTCCTGGTGAACTCCGTCTGTCATCTCTTCGGCACACGCCGCTACAACACACCGGATCAGAGCCGTAATTGCTGGTGGGCCGCTTTACTCACCTTGGGCGAAGGCTGGCATAATAACCACCACCATTATCAAAGTAGTGCCCGTCAAGGGTTCTACTGGTGGGAAATTGACATAAGCTACTATCTCTTGCGTATCCTGGCCCTGGTCGGTCTGGTCTGGGATATTCGCGAGCCAACCCCCAAAGCACTCTCTGCCCATCGCTGCGATTCTGTGTCCTCCACACTCTCTGCCCAGCGTCAGGAGCCTTCAGCCTCAGCACAGTCCCAGCAACCCGCTGAAAAATCCTCATTCCGCACATGACTCTCAGGTTCCCCCCGGGAAAACCCGTGATCCGCAACGAAAATGCGAGTTCTGCTGGGGAACGAAAGTTCTACTTCAGGATGCCGAGTGATCCATCGAAGAGCTTGAGGTGAGTGAGGAGTGCCGGTCGGCGCTGGGATGGATTCCCCCATGGGTTTGCCAGAGCATGGCAGGGGCGTGTACCGCGAGGAGAAGTAGAGACGAGGCATCAGCGTTTGTCGAAGTCTAGTTCTACCGTTTTGCCGGCGACAATTTCGATGGTACGGGTCTCACCGCCGATCCGGACGATGTAGGTTCCAGGTCCGAGATTTTTGAACAAGGCTTTGCGGAGCACCAAGTCTTGCTCCAGACCCAATTGCAGAGCCAGACCCAACAAAAGAGGCTCCTCGAGGAAAGGACGCTGGGGGTCCGCCGGTGCAAGGTGAACTTTGCCCAAAGCACCGACCGGAGCGATGACTTCCAAGCCACCCGTTTGTTGGGCATCCAGCATCAACTCCACTTTACGCGTCGTTTGTGCTCCCACATCTACCCACTGCCACACGGCTGGTCCATTTTTCAAGCGGGCGAAAACGATATAGCGACCGGGTGTCAGACGGCTGTGCTCGAACTGACTCGGGGTTTTGCTGACATCTCCAGCGATAAGGCTGGTAATGCGCGGCTGGTCATAATCTCGTTGTTCCCAGCGGAGCGGCTCGGCAGAAGTCCCGAGTTCGATTTCGACCGCTCCCAGCGGAAAGTTGTCCCCACTAGGATGAGCGGCATAACCGGTCATCAGAACAGTCCCGGGAGAAGCATTCCGGACCACAACGGTGCCATTGATCAAAGGCACATCCTCCACGCCCGGCGGTTCGGTGGGCTGCCGTGGAGCAGATGCCGTGAAAGAACCAGCCAGAAACGATTGCTGAGCGTCCCCCAAGCTGACATGCAATTTGCCATGGACCTGACCCTTCTGTCGGGGACCAAGCTCCAGGGTCAGGGAATATTGACCAGGCGGGTATAAATGGAGCGGCTGGCCCGGCAATTCCAGAATGATTTCCGGTACCATGCCCGCTAGACCTTCGCCCACTACCCCTTGCGGTCCGTAAACAAATCGCCCCTGCGGCAGAGGTTGACTCGGACTATTGCGGAGCTTGATCCATAAGGCCCGCTCGGTCATCTTGTCCTTACGTACGCGGAAGATCAGATATTCGCCTTCGATACTGGCCTCCGGTTGCACAGCTACACCACCTAGCCTTCCGCGGAGGGCTCGGGTGGACAGCACGTGCCGGTTGGGGTCCCATTCGTGTCCAGGTTCCGCTTCGTCTGCTGTTTTCGAGGGGAGGGTACCTGTGGTGTTGGCCGGCGTGGCTTGACTTGTGGAGTGAGGAGGGTTCACCGTCTGGCCTGACGCTGGAGAGTCGGATGATGTCTGGTGCTGGCTGGGCTGGGGAGGAGGAGCATCACTCTGGCATCCTACACCATGAGCGACAAGCCATCCTCCCAGAAACCATCGGCTCAGTCGGTGCCCCAAGAGTGTTCCTTTTGGCCGAGACCGTGCCTCTGTCTTTGCAGAGGTTTGCCGGTAGTACAACCGTTGTTGGCTCCTCCAGGGACCGGTCCCATAACGTCCTCGCTTCAACAGGTTCAGCAATCGATATTCGGTATTGCTCATAGCGTAGCATCCTTACCCGTGGTCGCTCATAACTTGTGTCAAGCTATTCCCGACAGCCCCAGGTTGAATGTTTTCAGCACGCCATCAAGTACCGCTCCGTTTCCTTCGATGGGCTGCGAGGCGTAGCTATCGTGTCGTGAAGGCGAGCCGGAGGCGATGTTTCAGCCCGCCTCCTCACCCTGACGTATGATCGTGAGTTCTGTCAAGAGCAACTGGTGCTGCCCTTTTGGTGGTCCTTTCGAATCGTGGGATTCTCCTGAAGGAGGGAGGGCAGATCGGCATTATGCTCTCCCAGGCGTGGAGGTAGTGTGGGCGGGGCGGTGGGTGCTCCCAGGAGATGGAAGGGGTGTCCGAGCAATTCGATGGGTTGGCCGTTGGGGTCCGTGACGGTCAATTTCATGCCTCGATGTTGGGTGTGCGGGTCGGCAAAGACGGCGGCGTAATCCCGCACCACAGCATGAGGAATTCCTGCGGCACTGAGCACCTCTTGCCAATGATGCGTGGAATGCTGGCGTAACAGGGCAGCGACTTGGGGGATGAGTTCGTCCCGTTGTTCCACGCGTTGGTGGTTGGTCTGGTAACGGGGGTCCTGTCCCAGGGTCTCGGCCTGAGCAGCCCGGCAGAAGGCTTGCCATTGAGCGTCGTTCCCTATGGCCAGGACCAGATATCCATCGGCGGTGGCGAACATCTGATAAGGCACGATGTGGAGGTGGGCATTGCCCATGCGGGGAGGAACATGACCACTGGTCAGATAGCTTTGGGCGACATTGACTTGAGCAGCGAGGGCACAGTCATGCAAGGCCAGGTCGATGGCGTACCCATGGCCGCTGCGGGTTCGGGCATGGAGACAGGCCAGAATAGCCGTGCTGGCGTACAGAGCAGTCCATACATCGGTGACGGCTACCCCGACCTTATAGGGCGGTCCTTCGGGAGGGCCTGTGATACTCATCAATCCGCACAGTGCCTGAATCGCAAAGTCATAACCTGGAACATCCCGGAGCGGGCCGGTACGTCCGAAGCCGCTGATCGAGCAGATGATCAAATGCGGATGTCGTTGCAGCAATCGGGGTGCTTCCAGGTCCAGTTTGGCGAGACTATCCGTGCGGAAGTTTTCAATGAAAATATCGCTTCGAGCGAGCAACGCTTCCAAGGTCTGGCGATCCGAGGCCAGGCTCAGGTCCAAAGTCACCGACTTCTTGCCGCGATTGCAGGAGAGGAAATAAGCGGACCGTTGAGCATCCAGAAAGGGTGGACCCCAGTCGCGGGTTTCATCTCCACTTCCCGGTCGTTCCACCTTGATGACCTCTGCACCCAGATCTGCCAGAATTTGCCCACAGAGTGGACCAGCGAGCACTCGGGCCGCCTCGATGACACGCACACCCGCCAAAGGGGGAACAGTATCAACCGGAAATGGCAGCATGCGTACCCTCGATTCGGGGGAATGTCAACAAGGTGAAAAACAACCGCGCCCTGCGATCGCTCACCGTTTGGGTGTATCGGAAAAGTGGGGGGTGCCCTCCCGTGGTGTCAAGCGACCGTTGCGTTGCAGGCGGAGCAGGTCTGCGTGAAACTCCCGCTCGAAAACGTCCAGGGGTTGACCAACCCATTCACAAAAAGCCTGTTGGGGGTCAGCACCACTGTTGACTGCGATGAGGTAGTTATGGAACTCCGGGGTATTGAGGCGATGACGTATGAAGGTGAGATAATAGGCTAAAGCCCAGCTTGTCAGGTACGCACGATGGGTCTGAGCTTTTTGATCTGTGTGGGCTGTGGCGAACAAAGCAGCCCCGGCACTGAGGAGTTCCCGTAAGGGCAGGAGGGGACCACCTTCTTTACCGCGGAGCCAATCCTGTACGCGATGCAGGCGTTCCACTTGGGGGGCATCGGCCCGCAATTCACCGGCCTCGACTACGGCACTTTCAAAAATCTGGGCCAGTCCCTCGTTGAGCCAGCGTGGTAACTCGCCTGTTCCGCGTCCGGCACGCACCTGCTCGACTGTCCGAGGGGGATAAACAAACGTCCCGATGTAGGCGTGGAATGCCTCGTGATACAGCAGGGGGAAGATACGTGCTGTCGCAGCTTCAAATTGCTGGGCATTGAGCCGCTCGGCTTGATAGATCCGCTTGCGTTCCCGTTCCAGCACGGTCAGATGGCGATCCAGTTCCGGCCGGCGATAGAGGCGACGCAGTTCCATCTCCTGGTGTGCCAAAGCGGCGAGATACTGCGAATGATGGACACGTGCTGTCTGGAGTTGCCGGCTCAATTCACGCCACGGGCTGCCACAGACGATCTGATTGCTCCGCGGCTCGTACAATGCGGGATTGAGCAGAGGCGGCAGATTCCACTGCTGCAGGAGCAGGCGATACTCTTCCTCGGAAACGGCCAGCCAGATGCGGGTGGGTGAAGCATCGGGGATCTGGGGCGGGAAAAAACGCACAAACGCCGCGTACAGCTGCTCCAGGCGGACCGCTGTCCGGCGGGTCAGTTCTTCCGAACCGGTGGAGATCAGAATGAAATACTCCGATTCATACCGTCGAGCCTGTCCCGGTAAACCGGGCCAATCATCGGTGACCAGTTCGACCGCCTCCATGCGTTGTTGCTCGCCTTGACCGGTCGGGTCCAGTTCCGTCAGCCGCTCACGCAGCACGGCGCGTTCCGCATCACTGAGTCGCTGGAGTCGTTGGACTTCTCCTTTCGCGAAAAAGGTGGTCACCGTGCTGGTGGGTCGTCCCGGCCGACGAAACACCACCCGGAACACGTAACCGTCCGGCTCCTCGGCCACCAGCAATCCTTGAAACTTCGCCCCGTTTTTCAAGTGCAGAACGTCGAATGTCCAGACGGACTGTCCCAAGGGCGGTTCCGCGGGTTCTTGAGGGAGCGCCCCAGGTGTCGTCAGGGTACCGAGGATCACCGACCCTGCCAGGATGGAAATAAGCATACCGCGGACGGATCGTTGCACGCGTCGCATCTACACGGCTCCTGCTCCAGAGAATCCCGCCCGGAGAAGTTCCCCTTTCCCTCGCATGCCACGGGCCTGACTATCAATATTGTGATAGCACACGGGGTGGGGTAAAAGAGCAACGTGAAAGATTGGTGCTCGCATGAGTCTGACAGATCGGCCGATCGTCGTGGCCTTGACGGGGGCAAGCGGGGCACCTTATGGAATACGTCTGGTGGAAGTCCTGCTACAGGCAGGGCGTAAGGTTCATCTGCTGATCAGTCCGGCAGCAGCCGAAGTGTTCCTGCGGGAAGTGGACCGACCCCTGCGTTTGGAGGAAAGCCGTTTTGACCCGCGCGCCTTTTTCGGCCACGACTTCGCCTATACGCCGGGGAGTCTCCTCTTCCATCACCACACCAATTTTTCGGCGCCTATTGCCAGTGGTTCGTACCTGACCGCTGGAATGGTCGTTTGCCCCTGCAGTCTAGGTACTCTGGCCGCGATCGCCCACGGCCTGTCTGAAAACTTGATCCATCGAGCGGCGGATGTTCATCTCAAGGAGCGCCGACCCCTCATTCTCGTTCCGCGAGAAACGCCTTTAGGACTGATCCCTTTGAGGAATATGGTGGCGGCGACCGAGGCGGGAGCCATCATCCTGCCTGCTATGCCCGCTTTCTACACCCGCCCGCAAACGCTTCAGGATATGATCGATTTCGTGGTAGCCCGCATCTGCGATCATCTCCAGATTTCGCACAACCTGGTGCAGCGGTGGGGGTCAGTCCAGCGTCTTTGATGGATCGACCTGCCCCCAAGGTTTACATGGCTTTTCTTGCCAGAGTCAGCTCTAGGATCGACTTCGGACGTGGTTACGGTCTTCAGGGTTACGTTCTCCAGGGACCGGCTCTGGTGGTGCATTGGTCTTGCTGTTTCGTCTTGTGGGCAAAAGGGAGGTATTCGTGTTGTTGGCAGAAGGGACGTAATTCCCCTCGCAAGGGTGTGTGTCTTGTCCTCAGGGGTTCAGCAAGGGGGCATAGACGACCCGGAAGCCGACATCGGCACGTCGTTCATCGGGCCGCAGGGAGGAACGAGCGGCGGAGCGACAGGCGGATGCGGGCAATGCAAACGAACCACCCCGGATCACACGCCGTTCTCCATCGGGTGGGCCAGTCGGGTCCAGACGCAGCTCCCCCGTAATGGGATAACTCGAACTGTACCAATCCTCGCACCACTCGGCCACATTGCCGTGCATGTCTTGCAAACCGAAACCATTCTCCTGGCGTTTGCCGATCTCTACGGGAAATGTCGGGGCACGTGCGGGGTTGCCACCCACACCATAGTGGTCATCTTCGGCAGGTTTGTAGATTCCTCGTCGGCCAAATTCCAGCAGCTGACCAAAGGCAAACGGGGTTTCGGCACCGGCTCGTGCTGCATATTCCCATTCCGCCTCGGTCGGCAAACGGTATCCCCAACCGCGGCGTGCCCACGGTTCCGTTTGCTCTTTCTCCGTCAGTTTACGGCAGAACTCGACTGCCTCCCACCAGGTGACACTCTCAACGGGTAACAACAGCGAACGCGAGGCGGCTTTGGAAGCTTGTGAAGGTGTAAACCCCATCAATTGTTGGAACTGCCCATTGCTCACTTCCGTCGCAGCCATGAGAAATGCCCTCGAAATGCGGACGCGATGTCGAGGACCTTCGTCCGAACGGCGCCCCTTCTCATGTTCCGGCGACCCCATCAGGAACTCCCCAGCTTCCAGACGTACCAGCCGCATGCCCAAGGTATTGGTAAACGCCTCGGGAGCGTCCTGCTTCTGAGCCGGTGGTGAGATGAGGCGATTCAGCCAGGGCACCAGTAACCCGAACGAGAGAAGCAACAAGGCAATAAACGCCCAGATTCCCCAAGGGAAACTGCTCCGGGGAAGCCGACGACGGGACCTGGTGACCTCCTCCGGTAGTCGGAAAATCTGACTGGATCGTGGCTCTTGAGGCGGTGGAGCGGGCAGTGGAATTGCTGCCGGAGTTATGACGGGACGGGCAGCGGCGTGACCCGAAGGGGTAACCCCCGTGCCGCTTTCCTCGACGAGGCTGAATGGCTGCAATGCCACGGCAAGCTGAATGGGAGTCTGGGGGCGCTGCTCGGGTCGCTTGGCCATGCACCAGTGGATGATCTGTTCCAGTTGCGGCGGGGCATCCGGACGATAGGGCAACAGAGGAGGAGGGGGATCGGTGCAATGCTTGAGCATCTTCTCCGTGGGATTGGCCCCTTCATAGGGTACACGCGCTGTGAGAAGGTAATACAGGGTTCCACCCAGGGAGTAGATGTCGGCACGAATATCGACTGCCATGGGGTTGCGGGCTTGTTCCGGGGCCAGAAAATCCGGTGTTCCCAGCACGATACCCTCGCGGGTGATCCGTTTTCCTTCCTCCGTGGTCGCCATTTTGTCATCAAGGATGCGGGCCAGACCCATATCCACGAGTTTGACCTGTCGGCCATCCCGGCTCACCAATATGTTGCTCGGTTTGATGTCCCGATGGACCAGACCCAGTTCGTGAGCATGCTGTAAACCTAACGCTGCCTGGCGGATGTAATTGCAAGCTTGCGGAATGGGTAACGGCCCACGCTGTCGCACCAGCCTGGTCAGATCGGTCCCGTCGATCCATTCCATCTCGTAGTAGATCACATCACCGCTTTGATCCGCATTGAAAACCTGTACCACATTGGGATGTTGCATGCGTCCCAAGGCTTCGATCTCTTTGCGGAACCGCTCTTCGATGGCCGGATGGGTCAACCGTTCCCGCCGAATTACCTTGATGGCGCAAAACCGACCCAGACGCTGATGCTGAGCCTTGTATACCCGCCCCATTCCGCCTTCACCAAGCAAATCAAGCAGCACATACGGCCCCAGCAGAAGCTCCCGACCTCGTCCCTTGGCAATCTCTCGAATCTGGAAACTGGTGAGCCAGCCACGTCGCTCCAATTCCGCTGCCAGATCCTTGACATCAGGTCGCCGCTGGACAATCCACATTCCCAATTCCTGAAGCTGTTGCGCGCTGAGAAGTCCACTATGGCGCAACTGGTCGAACAGCACTGAGATGGCATCTACGGCCGCCATGACACCCGTTTTTCCAGGAAGTATTACCTTCTACTGACTGTTCTAGCATACTCTGGTGACGAACAGAAAGAAATGTGTTCTCGGCTTTCCCAACCGGTCGTATCCCGACCACGCTGAAATCACCGATGCCGATAACGAGAAAGCCCTCCCGGCAACTCCCGGCCCTATGGCATCCTAGCCGCTCTGCCCACCGCATACCGACAGTCTTTTCCAACCCTGCCGATCTACTCTCGCGCTTTTACCCCCCTTGCACAACAAAGGATGGACAACGGAGGAACCTTTCATGAGCATATCAGAAATGGTCGATGTGCAGGAGACAGTATGCCCAGCCTCAATCCCTCTGACCGGTGGTGCGTTCCAGAGAGAGTCTGGACAGCCAGTGCTGAGCCGAGAGAAATCGATTGATCAACGTGGTGGCTCTTGCGGGTTCTGACTGAGGATCATCTATGCCCAGGATCACACTGAATGCGGAACAACGCCACTTTCCAGAACCGCTGACTGTGGCCGAATTGCTGCGACAGTTGGGCAAGAATCCGTTGCAGGTGGCTGTGGAGGTCAATCGCCGCGTCATTCCTCGGCAGGAACACGAATCGTGTCGGTTGCAGGAGGGGGATGTGGTGGAAATCGTAACGTTGGTGGGTGGAGGAAGTGGGCCAGTTTCTCGGGAAACCCCACCGGCAGACCAACCCTTGAAGATCGGACCGTTCACTTTCCGCTCGCGGCTGATCACCGGTACCGGCAAGTATGCCACCTATGAACTGATGCAGCAATGCCTGGCCGCCAGTGGTTGTGAAGTGACCACCGTGGCGGTGCGGCGTGAACGCCTTTACGACAAAGAAGGTAAAAGTCTCCTCGATTATCTCAACTTAGAACGGCTAACCATTCTACCCAATACAGCCGGTTGCTACTCCGCCGAAGACGCTATCCGGCATGCCCGCCTGGCTCGAGAACTCCTTGCCAATCTCGGCAATCCCGGCGCTCAATGGGTTAAGCTCGAATGCCTGGGCGATCCCAAGACCCTCCTGCCCGATCCAATCGAGACTCTCCGCGCTACGGAACAACTGGTCGCGGAAGGCTTTCTCGTCCTGGTCTATACCTCCGATGATCCCGTGCTGGCTCGACGGCTCAAGCAAGCAGGGGCGGCCTGTGTTATGCCGGCTGGTAGTCCTATCGGGAGCGGACAAGGGATCCTCAATCCGAATAACATCCGTATCTGCCTGGAATACCTCAAGGACAACGACCCGGACTATCCGGTGATTGTCGATGCCGGCGTGGGTACGGCCAGTGATGTGAGTGTCGCTATGGAATTGGGTTGTGACGGTGTTTTGCTGAACACTGCCATTGCCTTGGCAAAAGACCCCCTGCGTATGGCCTGGGCGGTCCGCTATGCTTGTGAAGCTGGACGGTTAGCTTACCTGGCCGGTCGCATCCCCAAACGCCTCTACGCTCACGCCAGTAGCCCCACAGAAGGATTGATCCATTCCAGTCGCTAAGCCGCAGGAGACATCTTCCGGGTTATGCCGTTTCTGATCATCCCGCCGTATCATATCCCCGCGGTATCTCTCCTGCAGTGCAGCGAACTGTCGTGGCCATAGTTGTGTCCGTCTCCTGAGGCTTATACAACATTCTCCGACGGGTTCCGAAGTGCTGAAGTGTCGGACTCGGATATCTTGGGACGGATACAGCAGGCGTTCTCGAAGGAGCGATCTATGACAACCCTGTGTCGTTGGGGCATTCTCGGTGCTGCCAACATTGCACGCAAGAACTGGAAGGCCATGCGTCTGGCCGGGAATGCAGAACTGGTAGCCGTGGCCAGCCGCGATCGGACGAAAGCCGAGCAATTCATTGCCGAATGCCAATCGGAAGCCCCTTTTCCCCGGACCCCGCTCGCCTGCAGTTACGAAGAATTGCTGGAACGCCAGGACGTGGATGCCGTTTACATTCCGCTACCTACCGGTATCCGCCCCCAATGGGTGATCCGTGCGGCACAGGCACGCAAACATATTCTTTGTGAAAAACCTTGTGCCCCCAGCGCCGAACAACTCCGCGAGATGCTCCAAGCCTGCCGAACCCATAACGTTCATTTCATGGATGGCGTCATGTTTATGCACAGCCAGCGTCTCCCATTGCTCCGCCGACTCCTGGAGGACGGTCAGTCCGTGGGTGCTCTGCGACGGATCACCTCGCAGTTCAGTTTTGCCGCACCACCGGAATTCCTGCGTGGTAACATCCGGGTTCAACCTCAGCTCGAACCCTTGGGTGCACTCGGTGACCTCGGCTGGTATAACATCCGTCTGTCCCTGTGGATCATGAAGTATCAGTTACCCCATACCGTCACGGGACGCATCCTCACTCCCCCTCAACTGACGCCGGACAGTGTGCCCTTGGAATTCGCCGCCGAACTGTATTTCCCCGAGCAGGTCACCGCTTCGTTCTACTGTTCCTTTGTTACAGAATTGCAGCAATGGGCACACATCAGTGGCACCAAAGGTTCCATCTGGATCGAAGATTTTGTCCTTCCCTATTACGGTGCAGAAGTGGCTCTCACTGTTTCTCAACCCTATTTTCGTGTTGTTGGATGCTCATTCAACATGGAACAGCATAGTCAACGCTATGCCGTGCGTGAATACAGTGACGGTATGCCAGGAGCACAAGAAGTGAATATGATCCGCAACTTTTCCTTGGCCATCGTCTCAGGTCGAGTTGATCCGAATTGGGCCGAGATCGCCTGGAAAACTCAGGTGGTCCTCGATGCCTGTCTCCATTCCGCTCGCAATGAGGGCCGACCTGTGCCGGTGAATACGAGTTCTTCGGTAATCTGATATGAACTCGGTATAGTAAACCATGAAGATGAGGGAAAGTTAAGTATCAAATCATTTGGTTTGGAAAATATAGAAAATATTATGAAGACAATAGCAGAATTGCGCTCCCTGTATAATCAGCCGCTTTTGGAATTGATCGCACAGGCCAGTGATGTGCACCGTCAGTATCGGGGATATGGAGAGATCCAACGCTGTGCCTTATTGAGTATCAAAACGGGTGGATGCCCGGAGGACTGCGCCTATTGTCCCCAATCGGCACACTACGCTACACCCGTGACACGTCAGGCCCTTCTGACCGTTGAAGAGGTCCGTCAGGCGGCGGAACAGGCCAAGGCGGCCGGTGCCACTCGTTTCTGCATGGGAGCTGCCTGGCGTTCACCTCCCAAGGAGGGACCGGAATTTGAGCGTGTTCTCGAAATGGTCCGTACTGTCCGCTCCCTGGGTCTGGAAGCCTGTGTGACCTTGGGCATGCTCACTGCAGATCAAGCCCGACGGCTTAAAGAGGCGGGATTGACAGCCTACAACCACAATCTGGATACCTCCCGGCGATTCTATCCCAACATTATCACCACACGTACATACGATGACCGCCTGGCTACATTGCGAGCTGTATCCCAAGCGGGTATATCCATCTGTTGCGGTGGGATCATCGGTATGGGTGAATCCATCGATGATCGCTTATTGATGCTTGTAGAGCTTTCACAATTACAACCACCTCCTGAAAGCATACCCATCAATTGTTTGATTCCTATACCAGGGACGCCACTGGAAAAAGCCCCACCTGTTCCCGTCTCGGAATTGGTGCGGCTGATCGCGGTGACGCGAATCACTTTTCCCCACTCAAGAATCCGGCTGAGTGCAGGCCGGGACCACTTGAGTCAGGAAGCACAAATCCTTTGTTTCTTGGCTGGCGCGGATTCCATCTTCTATGGTGAAAAACTTCTGACCGCTCCTAATCCTAATATCCATGAGGATATGCGACTTCTCAATGCACTTCAACCTATTGAAGGAAATCATAAATAGAAAAATGTGTATTGCTTGAGGTTTTCATCGCGCTATGGAATTGATCAATCGCTGGAAAAAAACACTGGATACATTGAAATTACAAGGTCGTTATCGCAGCATCTACGTCGGGCAAGGAGTGGATTTCACATCCAATGATTATTTGGGTTATGGCCAGGGCCGTTGTCCGATCTTCTTGGTAGAAGAACAAACCCGCCTTCCCGTAACGGGAATGGGATCACGTCTGCTGCGGGGACACCATCCGATCTGGGAGGAAGTCGAGGGGCAATTGGCTCGGTGGCACGGTGCTGAAGCGGCGCTCATGATGACCAGTGGCTTCACAGCCAACGAAGGGTTGTTGACCACCGTGATCGAACCGGGAGACTGGGTGGCGGCGGATGAGCGGTGCCATGCGAGCATCTACGAGGCTTTGCGTATTTGCCGACCGCGAAAATACATATTCAGACACAATGACATGAATCATCTTGAAGATGGCTTGAAAAAGGAATCGGCGACACGCACAGAAGGCCATGAGATGTTCATTGTTACAGAATCTATCTTTAGTATGGATGGAGATTTGGCTCCATTGCAGGATATTGTGGAGCTGGCGGAACGATATGGGGCGTATGTGATCGTGGATGAAGCCCACAGTACGGGTTGCTACGGTTCAAACGGCTCAGGACTGGTCGATGCGTTGCGTCTCCGTGCCCGGGTGCTCGCCACAGTTCATACCGGGGGCAAAGCTTTGGGTTTATGCGGTGCATACATTTGTGGATCACATATCCTTTGTGAATATCTGATCAATCGTTGTCGCCATTTGATTTTTACTACTGCTTTGCCACCTTTATTAGGATCATATTGGCTCAAAGGGATTAGTCGAGTCTCTGAGGATTCTCTAGGGAGAGAATTGTTGTTTCAAAACGTTCGACTGTTCCGATCTCTGATGCGAGAGAGTGGTTGGGACATACGGGGGGATGCGTATATTGTGCCTGTTGTGGTCGGTGAAGATAGTAAAGCAGTTCGCCTGGCTCGTCATTTGCAACAGCGCGGCTGGGATGTGCGGGCGATTCGCCCGCCTTCGGTACCCGAATATACAGCCCGAATTCGCATTTCTCTCCATGCAGATCATACTCCGGAATGCCTGGAGGCATTAGCTGCTGATTTAAAGTGTGCTTTTGCTCAATATCATGAATGCTAACCATGAGAAATCTTATCATTGCAGCCACTGATACAGAGGTTGGTAAGACAACATTTTCTATCATATTTCTTAATGAATATTACAAGAAATATGCCTATTGGAAACCTTTGGAGACAGGGTACTCGGATACAGAGAGAGTCCGGCAGTTTGTTCCCCAGGCGTGTGTTTATGACCCTCTGCGGCACTTCGCCGAAGCGGTGGCGCCGCTGTTGGCTGCCCGACGACAAGGGAGTTCTCTACCATCCGTGGCGGAAATCCTCGCGGCCCGTCCCCCCTCGGAGCAACCCTTGCTTATCGAGACCTTCGGAAGTCCTCTTTCGCCCTTGACAGATGATGCTTTACAAATCGAATTGATTCGTGCATGGAGAAGTCCAGTTATTCTAGTAGGTTCATCTACAATTGGTGCTATTGGGAGAATATTAGCTGCATATGAAGCATTACATGGCACCTCAGTCATTGCGGTGGTGCTGCTTGGTTCTCCCGATTCTTTTGCGGAGGAACAAATCCATCGATACACTCAGTTGCCGGTATTCTCCCTCGTTACACCGCCGCTGGGTCCATGGGATGCTGCTACGCTGCGGCAGGTTGCTCACTCTCAGCAGTTTGTACTGCAAGCGATCGATCAGCTGGTTGAGTGCCATTATGATGAGCGTTTCCGATCTGCCCGGATTCTCAACGAGTTGGATCGGCAGTATGTCTGGCATCCGTACACGCCACTATTGGAAACAGTGGAAACACTCCCCGTTGTGGCCGCCGAGGAAGAATATTTGTATCTGCCGGATGGCCGTCGGGTGATCGATGCCATCGCTTCGTGGTGGACGATTCTGCATGGTCATTGTCATCCACCGCTGGTGAACGCCCTCCGACAAGCCGCGGCCACTTTGGATCACACGGTTTTTGCAGGCACGACCCATATCCACGCCGTGGAGCTGGCAGAATTGTTGTTACGTTCGGTGCCTTGGGATAAAGGGGGGCGGGTTTTCTTTTCGGACAACGGTAGTACGGCTGTAGAAGTGGCCTTGAAGATGGCTGTACAATATTGGCGGTTGCAGGGATACAAGAAAGATATATTTATCAGTTTTCAAGGATCGTATCATGGTGATACATTTGGCGCGATGTCTATTGGTCGTGATCCTGTCTATTTTGGCATGTATGATAATTTGCTCTTTGATGTAATACAAATTCCATGGGACGTAGAGGCTTTGGGAGAAGCAATTCGCCACCATCGGGAGAGGATTGCGGGAGTGGTTATTGAGCCGTTGGTGCAAGGGGCGGGGGGAATGCGGATGTATCCGCCGCACCTTTTGCGTGCTTTTTGGGAGACGACTCGAGCTGAGGGGTTGTTATTCATTGTGGATGAGGTGATGACGGCTTGTCGTACAGGCCGTTTGTGGGCTTTCGAGCATGCCGGTATTGTTCCGGACCTCATCTGTGCTGCCAAGACGTTGACAGGAGGAATGCTACCCTTGGCGGCGACTTTGGTAGCACCCCATGTTGTCGAGCCATTCCGGAATGCCGATCGCGCCCGCATGTTTTTTCATGGACATTCCTACACAGCGAACCCTCTCGCGTGTGCCGTGGCGGCGGCCAACTGGCGTCTGCTCCAGAAGGGAGATTGGTTGTATCAGTCCCGACGGATTGAAGCGTACTGGGCGTCCCGGCTGCCCTGCTGGCGCGGACATCCCAAAGTGAAGGATGTGCGGTGGTGTGGTACGATCGGTGTGGTGGAATTGGACCTTCCGGGGGGATACCTCAGCGATATGGTACCCCGCTGGCGAGCGCTTGCCCTGGACATGGGAGTGCTCCTGCGTCCCCTCGGGCCGGTGTTGTATTGCTTACCGCCGTTGTGTATTCGTGAGGAATCTTTGAATCGCGTCTTGGATGTATTTCAAGCTTGTATCGATATGGCGTAATCAACGTGAACATTGATCATAAATTCACAATAGCTGGCCGTGATATCACATGCCGAAGAGAAGCTTGTTCCCGATGATACTATATAATTGAAGAGGCATCCATTCCTGATGACATATCATCGGCCGCAGAGATGCTTATTCGCAAGGGAGCGCTGGTATGATGGCAGTGGGCAGTGGATAGCGTTGCGTGGCACGTCGCTCCCAGGAAGCGGCAATGATGTGACCGGACAGTTCATGCATTTCAATCCGGCGGGCGATCAGCAGGGGATGATTGGGCCGCATCGATTGAGCCTGGGCGAGAGCCTGGCGGGCCTGTCCCAGAAGTTCGTCTGCCAGTTGAGGATGCATTTCCCGGGCAGAGAGGGCCAGCAGGAGCAATCCCGCACCGCGATGGTACGCTTCGGCAAATTCATCCTGACGTGCAAGGGCATATTCACGCAAGCGTGTGTGAGCCAGGACTGCATACGAACCCAGCGGCTCCCTAGGCTGCGGGGGCAGGTGCCACAAAAAGTACTCGTAGTGCAGTTGGGCCCGAGGATACTCCTCGTGCCGATGATAGATTTCGGCCACCTGGATGCGGAAGAGATGGGCCTGTGGCTGCTCTCGCAGATACTGCTCCAGGTACGCGGCGGCTTGAAGCTCCTGGCCTCGTTTGAGGCAGGTGGCAGCCTGGGTGAGCAGATCGGTTACAGGCTCTTGTTCATGAACTTCACCGGGAGTAGTACCGGTGGGAGGCCGGCCTAGGGATGCGGGGGCGAAGACAGCTGCTTGAAGGTGTTCTTTCATCTTCTCCGAGGCGACTACTTCAGGAGGGGCAGGAGGGTGGATGTGTACAGTGGGAGTCGTTAGGGATCCAGGTGGGAGAGCGCACCCGCTCCCGAGCAAAGCGATCACTGCACGCAACCGGCCTGCCATAAGCGCTGTCCTGCTCCTAGGCGGTGCCCTGCTCACCGAAAGATGTGGATGTCTTCGACGGAGGGGGATGGGGATGTGTAGCCCAGGAAGGGGAGATGGGCAGAACAGGGAATCAAGATGGTCAAGATGTTCGGCAAGTGCCGATTGTATCACTTGAGTCGATAGGGCTTAGGGGAGCCTTGGCACCACTTCTTCCGTTTGAGGAAGTGATTGGGGGGAAGTGGTTTGTCAGCCCTACATTCTCCGTTGGGGAAAGTGACTTCTGAACACCGCCACCTTCGCTTAGGGAAGTAGTTTCTTAGAACAAAACAATCGAAGAGAACTCGAGATGGGTCGGGCGTATCGGGTCTGGTTCTGGCGGAAGGGATTATGAATACGATCGTGCTACGTCAGGGTCGGGTTATCGATCCGGCCCAAGCCCTGGACATGGTGACGGATGTGTGGCTGAAAGAGGGTAAGGTATTGGGTTTGGGCCCTCAGGCTGAGACTGCGGATGTGGTATTGGATTGTCGCGGCTTGATAGTTTGTCCCGGTTTGATCGATATGCACGTGCATTTGCGGGAGCCAGGGCGGGAAGAAGATGAGACGATTGCCACGGGAACGGCGGCGGCGGTGGCGGGGGGAATTACCAGTGTCGCGTGCATGCCCAATACAGAACCGGCGCTCGACAGCCGTTCGGCAGCGGAGTTTGTGATTTTGCAGGCACGACGGGCGGGCAATTGCAATGTGTTTCCGGTTGGAGCGATCACCAAGAACCGGGCAGGGAAGGAACTGGCCGAGTTGGGTGGTCTGGTGGAAGGGGGTGCGGTGGCCTTCAGCGATGACGGTGCACCGGTGGCGTCGGCTGAGATCATGCGCCGGGCTTTGGAGTATTGTCGCATGCTGGACAAGGCAGTGCTGGTGCATGCCGAGGTGCAGGAATTGACCGAAGGTGGCGTCATGAACGAGGGGGCGGTCAGTGTGCAACTGGGGTTGCGGGGCATGCCGGCGGTGGCGGAGGAGATAATGATCTTCCGCGACATCCTGTTGGCCGAATTGACTGGGGGTCAGATCCATATTCTGCATGTGTCCACAGCGGGGGGAGTGGAGTTGATCCGGCAGGGGCAACGCCGGGGAGTGCGGGTCAGCGGTGAGGCCTGTCCCCATCATTTCCTGCTCACCGATGAAGCGATGCGGCAGTTCGACAGCAATTACAAGATGTCTCCTCCCTTACGAACGGCTCGTGATGTCGCAGCGGTACTGGAGGGCTTGAAAGACGGTACCCTGGCCGTATTGGCGACCGACCACGCCCCCCATGCTCCGGAAAAAAAGGAACGCGAGTTGGATCAGGCCCCCAACGGCATCATTGGTCTCGAGACGCTCTTACCTCTGTGCATCACCCATCTGATTGAACCGGGACACCTGAACTGGATGGAAATGATCGCCAAAATGACGCTGCATCCCGCTCGGGTGCTCCATATCGACCGAGGCACGTTGTTGCCGGGGCGGCCGGCCGATGTGACGGTGATCGATCCAAAGGTTCGCTGGACCATCGACAAGCGGGAGTTCAAGTCGAAAAGTCGTAACACGCCTTTCGATGGTTGGCCGGTGGTGGGTCGGGCGGTCGCGACGATCGTTGGAGGAGAGATCAAAATGTGCCATCTGGCCTGAGGGGTGCCGGCGGGATGACATCAGGGGTTCCGACTGTTGCCGGCCCTAGCGATTCTCCTTTGTCGAATTGTTGCAGCCACCGTTTTTCCGTGGCCAGACCTCCGCATTGGCCGGAGACCGCGTAGGAGTTGCAACGGTACTGGGCGTCTTTCGACACAGACTGCTTTTATTTATTCCTCTGACCAAAAGACCGCATGATCAGCCTGGAGGAGGGATGAAGGGAAGGGAGGGAGGCAAGTGGGATTCGGAAATTCCGGTCCGGTACCCGGTTTTTTGTTGCCCTCGGTGGAGGAGATGGTTAGACTCATAGAAGGAAACCTGCCTGGAGTAAGGGATCAGCAACACCGCCAACCGGATGGATGGTGGAAGTTGGTCACCTTCCCTGAACGTCACGACGAGACCTATCGAACCATTTCTTGAGGAGAGGAGTTATGATGACACGGTGGACACGGCGACAGGTGCTAGCAGGCGCGGCAGCGGGTTTGGGGTATTTGTATGCCGCTCCGGCCTTTTCAGCAGTTCGGATTCAAGGGGCTAATGGCCGGCTCCGCGTGGCGGGGATCGGTGTCGGTGGCAAAGGCTCCAGCGACCTGGATCAGGCCGCCAAATTCATGGAAGTGGTAGCCATTTGCGATATTGACGAGGGGCGTCTTGGCGAGAAAGCCAAGAAGTATCCGCAAGCGAGCCGATTCTTCGACTACCGCAAACTATTCGATGATAGCTCCTTGTTGCGGAATATCGATGCGGTGGTGGTCTCGACGCCGGATCATACCCACACCCTGCCGAGCGTTCTGGCGATGCGGGCGGGCAAACATGTATATTGCCAGAAGCCGCTGACCCACGATGTGTACGAAGCCCATCTGATGCGGGAAGAGGCGAGAAAGAATAAGGTCTGCACCCAGATGGGCAACCAGGGAACGGCCAGCAACGGTTTGCGGCGTGCGGTCGAGTTGATCCGGGGAGGCGAATTGGGAGACGTCACCGAGGTGCATGTGTGGACCAATCGCCCCATCTGGCCGCAGGCTCCCAAAATCTCAGACAAGAACCCACCGAAAGGAGGTCCGGTTCCTGCCGGCGTGCATTGGGATGAATTCCTCGGTCCGGCTCCGGAGAGGCCGTATGCATCGGGGATCCATCCGTTCGGCTGGCGGGGCTTTTGGGACTACGGCACCGGTGCGATCGGCGACATGGCCTGCCACACGGCCAATATGGCCTTCATGGCTCTGGAACTGGAGCATCCGGTGCGTGTCTCGGCTGAAGCCGGCGATGTCAATCCGCTGACCTGCCCCAGCTATGCCCATGTGATTTTGGAGTTCCCGGCTCGCGGTGGTCGGCCTCCCATCAAGGTCCACTGGTACGAAGGCCGGAAGAACGACAGAAAACTATTGCCTCCGGATGAGTTGGTCCAGAAATCTGTGGAGTTGCACCGCAAGTTCATGGAAGAGGCAGGTAGCAAAAAGACGATCACTCGCGTGGCCGACAGCGGTTCGATCCTGGTGGGAAGCAAAGGCTTCGCCTATTCCCCCAACGATTACGGTGGGGAAGTCTTCTTCAGCACCGGCAAGAAAGCCAACGGCGCTACCAAGCCGGAAAAACTGCCGGTCAACAATGGAGGAGATGAGGGGCAGAAACAAGAATGGGTGGAAGCCATCAAGGCTGGCAAGCCCGAGTTGGCATTGGCCAACTTCGATTACGCAGCCCTGCTGACCGCCGCTTTCCTACTGGGCAATGTCGCCATCCGAGTGGGCAAGGCGTTCACCTGGGATGGCATCAAGTGCCAGGCGGTCGATTGTCCTGAAGCGGCTCCCTATGTCCGCCGAACCTACCGCAAAGGTTGGGATCTGATCGGTTACAATGGCTGATGAGGGACCAGAATCTCCTTCACCGTGTGAGCCAACGACGATGAACGATTCCTGCGGAGTGGCTCGCCAGGATACTATACCGGCTCGTCCATTTGTTGGTCCGAGAGGTGGAGTTACCCGGAGGACGGGCTAACGTCGGGTACCCTTGGTAACCGAGCAGCGAAGGTCAACGGACAAAGGGTGGTTCATCAACCGCCCTTTGTTATTTTTGTGATGAGAGTGCATTGGGTTTGATTTGAGTAGGTGCTTGCGATTTTGCTCGCAGCAGGTTTACGAAAAAAGATGATGACGGCACGTGAGTTTGCTCTGGAAGTGGTGCGTCGGCTGCGACAGGCAGGGTTTACCGCCTATTGGGCGGGGGGGTGTGTACGTGACCGCTTGTTGGGTCTGGAGCCGAAGGATTACGATGTGGCAACCGATGCCCGACCGGAACAGATCAAAGCGTTATTTCCCCGCCGGAACGAGATCGGGGCCGCATTTGGCGTGGTGCAGGTCATCGGCCCACGTGGACCGGATGGTCAGTGGTTGACGGTGGAAGTGGCTACCTTCCGGAGCGATGAGGGGTATAGTGACGGACGCCGTCCTGATACAGTGACCTTTTCCGGACCGCGGGAGGATGCTTTGCGGCGGGACTTCACCATCAACGGTATGTTCTACGATCCGATCCGCGATGAGTTGATCGATTATGTGAGCGGCCTGGCCGATCTGGAGAACCGGCTCCTGCGTGCCATTGGCAATCCGTGGGAACGTTTTGCCGAGGACAAACTCCGTCTGCTGCGGGCTGTTCGACTAGCGGCTCGTTACCAGCTCAGGATCGAAGCCCAGACCCACGCGGCGGCCAAGGCGATGGCGCCCCAGATCACGATCGTGTCCCCAGAACGCATCGCGGATGAGCTACGCAAAATGTTGAGCCATAGAACCCGAGGGCAAAGTGTACGGCTGCTGCGGGAGTTGGAACTGATCCCGCCGTTGTTTCCCGAGCTGGTGCCCACATTCTCGTCGCCCCATCTCCCTTCCGTCGCTGCGGCCGATACTTCCTGGCCCGTACGAGACAGTCCTGATTCTGCCGTGCCCGATACTTCCGGGCCCGTGCGAGACAGTATCACTGTATGGGATCATACCGTCTCGGTGGTCGATCACCTGCCGGAGAATGCCTCCTTTCCTTTAGCCCTGGCGGCTCTGTTGCACGGGCTTCAGCACATGTCTGAGGAAGCCGAGACAGAATCGGGTCAGGCAGGCAAGGTTGCCCAGACGAGGAATCACAGATCGGCAACCGTGGCCGTGGCGGAATCGGTAGCGCGGCGGTTGCGTCTGTCCAATGCGGAACGAGAACGCGTGACATGGTTGCTGCAACACTTGGGGGTGTTGTTCGACGTGTTTCGGCAACCTCCGCACTGCTGGCGTCCGCTACTGGTTGAAAGCGGGGTAGAGGAATTGATCGCTTTGCATCGTGCGGAAGCTTTAGCCCAAGGCGGTCCAGGATTGCAAGCCGTGGCGTATTGCGAGAAGTTATTGCGGGAGTGGCCCCGGCAGCGGCTGGATCCCCCCCAACTCTTACGGGGTAGCGACCTGCTGGCGATGGGGATACCGGCTGGCCCGGAAATCAAACGGCTTCTCGAGGCGGTACGACAAGCGCAGTGGGATGACCGGATTCAGACGCGGGAGGAAGCGCTGGCCTTGGTGCAGAAGTTGCGGCAGGCACCGACAGACGACCCGACCAAACGACCGGTGGCCGAGGCAGCGACGCCAAACGTCTCGGCTTGCGCCGACGCCACTGCTGCCAGCAAAAACGCAACAGAGTAAAGGCGGTCCGTGGTACTTCACGCAGGCCGACCTTGCTCCGACCCGCCGCTCGAGGCCGGTGGGATACCGGTACTTCGCGGATCGACCAACCCTGACGCACTGCCCGATAAAGCATCTCCGTGTTGACGAAATAGCCGTTACTGCGGGGTAACAAACGCCGGACCAAGGCTCGCGGATAAACCTTCAAAGCACAATCGACATCCCGGACCGGTATTCCCAGCAACCCGCGGACCAGCTGGTTGTATCCCCATGACAAAAAACGGCGTAACCAGGGGTCCTTCCGCCCTATCCGTCGGCCGACGACGATCACCCCCTCTTCGCACCGCTCCAGGAGAGAAGCTAGTTCCCGCAGATCGAACTGACAATCCGCATCGGTGAAGGCGACCCAAGGAAAGCGGGCCGCCCGGAAACCGCTAGCCAACGCTGCTCCGTAACCACGATTGTGGAAGTGACGCAACAGGCGCAGATGGGGATAGCGAACCTGTAAGCCTTCCACCACCACAGCTGTGTCATCGGTACTGCCATCATCGACCACGATAATTTCATACTCGGGGCAGATCGAGGCTAAGGCGGTGTCGGCCTCGGCTACCGCACGGGCGATCACTGCCGACTCGTTGTACGCCGGTATGACCAGACTGACTCTTAGAGTGCCCTGAGGATAGGGCAGGCTTTGCCTCTCCCTGCCGGAGAAGGTCGATCGCTGGGACATCGCGATTCCCCCCTGTGGGGCAGTAACCGGATTCTCGTGCGTCATCGTGTCCCATGTCCTCCAGGTGGCCTTTCTACTTCGCTTCTGACCGGAAACGGAACATACCGAGTTTGCGGCTGACTTGTAAACCCCGACCGGAAGCCAGGTTTTGCCCGGATATGCGGAAAAAAAGAAAATCGCACTTGTCGAATGCGATTATGGACCTATAAATGGGATTGAGGTAGTACGATTTCCGGTTCACCCGGGAATGCGGCGTAAAGCCCCGCGGGTATGCCGGCGGCGAAGTACAGGAGGGAGTAACGATGACATTGCTCAGTCGTAAGGTTGATTACGCCCTCCTGATCTTGTCCTACCTGTACCGGCAGACCGGGACGGCCCGCAGCATTGCAGAACGCTTCGGACTGAGCCGCTCGTTCACGGCCAACATTCTCAAGGAACTAGGACACCGCGGCTTCGTGGTGAGCCAGCGGGGAGTCAAAGGGGGTTATGCTCTGGCTCGACCCGCCCGGCAGATCACCCTGGCAGAAGTGATTGAGGCTTTGGAGGACGGCTGGCGTTTGACGCTGTGCAGTGGCAGTGTTCCCCATTCGGAAGTGTGTGAATTTACTCATTGCTGCAGCCTGCAAGGACCCCTGGCTGAAGTGCATCAACGCCTGTTAGATGTCCTTCGCGGGGTGACCTTGGCCGATTTGTTCGAGGGCCATGGTGGTACGGTCCACGTAGTGCCGGTTCGTCCCTTACCGGTGCTGGAGGTGCCCGCTTTGGCAGCAGATGCCGTCCTGTGACAGGGATAGGGCAAAAGCGTGTGGTGAACCGAACTAGGAAAGCGAGATGGTTGCTCAGGATTGGGGTTGATCTGGCGGGTACATGCGGTGGGCGAGAACCCGGCGGTGAAAACCCCAGACGTGTTGGGACGGTGAGAATCACCCTGGAAAAAGGAGCACGAGTATCATGGCAGTGAAGATCCCGATCTATATGGATAACAATTCGACCACTCGGGTCGATCCACGGGTGGTCGAAGCGATGTTGCCCTACTTCACCGAGAAGTATGGCAACGCAGCCAGCCGCAGTCATGTCTTCGGTTGGGAAGCCGAGGCGGCGGTGGAAGAGGCCCGCGAACGGATCGCCGCTCTCATCGGAGCGACCGCCAAGGAGATCATCTTCACCAGCGGTGCGACCGAAAGTGACAACCTGGCGATCAAAGGTGTCGCCAGCATGTACAAAAAGAAGGGGAATCACATTATCACCCAGGTGACCGAGCACAAAGCTGTGATCGATACCTGCAAACGCCTGGAACGGGAGGGTTATCGCATCACCTGGTTGCCGGTGGACCGTTATGGTCAGGTGCATCCCGATCAGGTCCGCGAAGCGATTACAGACCAGACCATTCTGGTCACCATCATGGCAGCCAACAACGAGATCGGTACCTTGCAGCCGATCCAGGAAATCGGAGCGATATGCAAAGAAAAGGGGGTACTATTCCATACGGATGCCGTTCAGGCAGTGGGCAAGATTCCCATCGACGTCGAAGCCATGGGAATCGACCTGCTCAGCATGACCGCTCATAAGATGTACGGCCCCAAGGGTATCGGTGCCCTCTATGTCCGCAAGAAAAATCCTCGAGTCCGCCTGGAACCGATCATCGACGGCGGTGGTCATGAACGGGGTATGCGTTCTGGCACACTGGCCGTGCCCTTGATCGTCGGCTTCGGCAAAGCTTGTGATCTGTGCCGCGAGTTGATGCCGGAAGAAAGTGCCCGCTTGCAACGATTGCGCGAACGCCTTCGCCAAGGCATCATGAATAACCTCAGCGACACCTATCTCAACGGCCATCCCACCGAACGCTTGCCCAACAACCTCAACATCAGTTTCGCTTACGTCGAGGGGGAAGGCCTGATGATGGGTATCAAGGACGTAGCCGTCTCGTCCGGCTCCGCGTGTACCAGTGCCAGCCTGGAACCCAGCTATGTCCTGCGGGCCTTGGGGGTGGGGGATGACCTGGCCCATTCCAGCATTCGCTTCGGCCTCGGTCGCTTCAATACGGAAGAGGAGGTCGATTATGTAGTCCAGTTGGTGATCAGAGAAGTCAGCCGTCTCCGGGAGATGTCGCCGCTCTACGAGATGGTCCAGCAAGGGATCGACCTCAAGAAGATCGAGTGGGCCGCCCACTGACATTGTCCCGACATAAGCAGACGGGAGAGTTCATAGGAGACTTTGAGCCTTGAAGGAATGATAACGAACCGACCTGATCCCACAACCGGATATTCCTGTGATCCTTGAGGAAGGAGGGACACGATGCCATACAGCAATAAGATTCTCGATCATTACAACAACCCCCGCAATGTAGGTAGCTTCGATGCATCCGACCCGAATGTCGGCACAGGGCTGGTAGGAGCACCCGAGTGCGGGGATGTGATGAAGCTGCAGATCAAAGTCAACCCGCAAACCGGGATCATTGAAGACGCACGCTTCAAGACCTTCGGGTGCGGGTCCGCCATTGCTTCCAGCAGCCTGGCCACCGAATGGCTCAAAGGGAAAACTCTGGAGGAGGCTATGGCTATCAGGAATACTCAAATCGTCGAAGAGTTGGCCTTGCCTCCGGTTAAAGTCCACTGCTCCGTCCTGGCCGAAGATGCTATTAAGGCTGCCATCCGCAATTACATGGAAAAACAGAAAAGCCAAGTTGGGAACGAGAACGACCATAATGGCACCGATATGGTTCCAGATGCTAATGCCTCTGGCACTCCAGCTCTGGCCGCCTCCCAGACTTGAGAATGGGTCATTCTCGGAAATGAACAAGGATCGAGAATGACTCGGTGGGTGACAAGATAACGAGCGTGGTGCTCCTCCTGCCAGGCCGTATAATAGCGTGGTAGCAGGGCACGGATCTTCCGGGAGCTGGCTCCTGCTACAAACTCTCAGCGAGTTCGCGTCCATAGTCCGTCTTTCAACGGGTTTTTATGCTGTAAGAAAGGAACGTGTCCATGGCAACAACTGCTTCTGCTGCGAATTTGGGACTGAAAGATGCGCCGCCGGCACCGACGATCACGGTCACGGAAAAGGCGGCCGAGGAGGTTAAACGGGTTATCGCGGAGATGGAAGCGGCTGGGCAAATCGAGCCGGGCACCAAATTGTACCTGCGGGTACGGGTCCAAGGCGGAGGCTGCAGTGGCTTCCAGAACAAACTCGATCTGGATACCAAATACGACGAGAAACTCGACCACAAGTTCGAGTTCCATGGCGTGGACGTTGTTGTGGATAAACGCTCGATGCTTTACCTTGCAGGGGCCGTGGTGGATTACCACGTGGACTTGAACAAGAAGGGCTTCACCATCCACAACCCCAATGCCAAGAGTACTTGCGGTTGTGGCAGTTCCTATAGTATGTGAGCAGGACCCGTGATACCTGCGTGATGGATCCAGGTAAAGTACCAGCCGGCTCATAGGAATCATTCCGCCGGCATTGAAAGGGTCCACGAGGCTGATCCTACTCGTGCATCGTCTTAGAATTACGACGCCGGTCCCCACCGGCGTTTTGCACTTTTCCCAAGGAAGTTAGTTCTGCAGAAGGTATGCATGCCGCTTGAGGATTGTGCATGAACGACCATTTCACGCTGCTGGGTGTGCCCAGACAGTATGCTTTGGACCCGCGTGAGCTGGAACAGGCATATTTACGTTGTTCGCGAGCTGTGCATCCTGATTACCACACCACGACTAGTCCGGCAGAACAGGCCGCCAGTCTGGAGTTGTGTGCGGCTCTCAACACAGCATACGCCACCTTGCGCGACCCCTTTCGTCGGGCCGAATATCTTCTGACTCTCTATGGCGGGCCATCGGCGGAAGAACACAGACAGATGCCTCCGGAGTTCCTCGCCGAAATGCTGGAGTGCCGCGAGCAACTGGAAGAGGCCCATCACGATCCTCAAGCTCTGGCTGGATGGGAAGCGGATTTTCAGCGTCGGCTAGACCAACTCTGCGCCCAACTCGCCGTTCAATTTGCAGAACTGGAAAAAATCTCTGTGGACGATCCCCGACATCTGGACATCCGCCGGCGTATCCGCATGCTACTCAATGCGGCCCGGTACATCCAGGGTTTGCTCCGGGACCTCCATGCCCCCAACTACTGATGCCCCCGCCAGGAGGATATCCTCATGTACGACATGCAGCATTTGAAAAAGTTGAAGATGCTGCGCCAGGCTGCCCCCGACGCCTACGCTGCCTACGAGGCTTTCACCAGTGCCGCGATGAAAGACGGTGCGATTCCGGCGAAATACAAAGAGCTGATCGCCTTGGCGGTCGCCATGACCACCCAATGCCCGTACTGTATTGAATACCACAAAAAGCAAGCGCGCCAGTTGGGATGCACCGACGCGGAAATTGGCGAAGCGGTATTGGTAGCGGCAGCTTTGCGGGCCGGTGCTGCCGTCACCCATGGAACCCATGCCTTGGATTAGACTTCCGTCGATTAGACCTCCGTGATGGAACCCATGCCCTGAATGTATTGGTTGGCCCGGGGCAACTGGTGGAGCATACTGGATAAGACTTCCGCGATGGAACCTATGCCCTGGATTAGACTTCCTCCGACGTTTTCAGATGTGTATTTCCACCCCTTCGGCTACGCCGGGCGCTTAGCTCAGTGGTAGAGCACTCCCCTTACACGGGAGGTGTCGCAGGTTCGAGTCCTGCAGCGCCCATTTGATCACCTTCACAAATGCCCACCTTTCTCCGAAAAATCCCTCGTTTCCGGGGAGTTCTGACTACACGTGGGGCGATTTTGCCCGCTCCTGTCCGCGTCTGAGTGCGCCGTTTTTTGCGACGCCTGAGTAAAGCTGGAGCGTTTTTTAGGAGAATTTGGGATTCTTTCGAGCCTTCCAGCGATGAATTTAACATCAATGGCGTAGGTTCGGTCTAACTTCATTGGCTTGACAATAGGCTGATTGAAGTGATATCTTATACAAGATTAATTATGAATAGGAAAAGTAGCAGGTAGTTGCTTCAGTTGTAGGGAGATTCAAATAATGTCCAAAATGCTGGTTCAATGTCCGACGTGTCAGGCTCGCATTCGCGTATCGGAACGCCTGCTAGGGAAAACCAAGCCTTGTCCGCGGTGTCAAACCGTGCTGCAGTTTCCGGCGGAAATGGCGGCGACGTCCGAAGCGGAGGCAGCAGCGGGAGGTGAGTCTGCCTACCCGGCAGATTCCCCCCCTCGAAATCCCTCGCCAGGGGTTGGACCCTACGCTCCGCCCTCAGTCCCTCCGCCGCACTCGAACGCTCCTTCGGGTTTTGCAGGGGTTCCCATAGCCTCCCCCTCCTCAGGAATGTCCGCAACGACTTCTCCCCCTGCGTATACCGCGTCGGAGTGGGTCGAGGAACTGCAGGTTGTGCCCCAAGTCGAGTATTCGCCCTCTACGAGATCATCCCTGCCACGTCTTCCCATGAAGAGAAGATACCCGGCCCTTGTGATTATTTCCTATATCCTCAAAATTATGGCTTGCATTACTTTTGTCTTATATATTATATTTTTGTTAATTGCCTTTATCGGATATTTATTCGCTGATAGTCCCTTGGAAGAAGCCGCTAGATGGTACTGGTTTAGTATATTACTTTATTCCGCACCCATAACGATAATATATTGCATATCTTCGTGGGCATTGGCTGAGATAATACTCATGATGATCCACTTTGAGGAAAATCTTCGAGCGATTGGAATTTGCATGATTGAAATCAGCAAAAAGTATCTTTCATAATATGAGTGAGTTGCAATCCATATTGAAATAATTTGGATACGGGAATGTTTTGGGTTTGTCTGTTGGTCAGTGCTAAGACGATGGGGAGCGGAAAGTTTGGGATGACGGAGTGGGAGCGGTCGGAGGTGGGGATGTCTGATGAGTGGTAACGGAGGCCGATGACAGATTCCGCCGGTGCTTATCTGATTTTTTCTCCCAGAAAGTGAGTCCAAATGTTCCACGCGGGACTAAACTGAGTCCAAGTGCGGGGAATTGTCTGGAGTTGCGTGTGGATGTTCTCCGATCCGCTACCACTGCTCAGAGTTGCTGGGGTGGCAGCATCGGAGGGTTTTATTGCAGGGAAGCGAAGATGAACCTGAGTGAGTTATCCTGGCCGGCGATTGCGGAGCTGCCTCGGAAAACGCCGATTGTTTTGCCCATTGCGGCCTTGGAGCAGCATGGTCGTCATCTACCGGTGTTGACCGACACGTTGCTGTTGGGAGAGGTGGTGCGGCGGGTGCAACAGTTTCCCGTGGCTCAGCAGTGTCTGTTTGCGCCGGTGCAATGGTTAGGCCATTCCCATCACCACTTGGATTTTCCCGGAACGCTATCCCTAGCCGGTCGGCATTATATTCAGATGCTCCAGGATATGGCCCGCTGTTGGATCGAGCATGGCTTTTCGCGGGTGGTGTTTCTCAATGGTCACGGTGGTAACATTGTGCCGGTGCAACAGGCGCTTTTTGAACTCAAGCAGGAATTCCGGGATTATCGGGAGTTGTTGTTGCTGTCGCTGACGTATTGGGAGGCGGGAGGAAATCCGCGGGAGTCGGTGAGCGGGTTGGTCCAATCCCAGATGGGTCACGCCTGCGAGTGGGAAACCTCGATGATGCTGCGTTTGGCGCCGCAGTGGGTTGTGGGTGATATATCCCAGTTGCCGGAGGTGCCCTTCGGGACTGGCTTCGCCCCGGGCTACCGCGCCTGGGTGATGCCGGAGCGAAGTGAACCGGGGCATATCGGTGTTCCTGCTGCTGCCACGTCCGAGAAAGGTGAGGCGCTGTTCACCTTCTTCGCCCGTTCGGTGGCGGACTTCCTGGAACGGGTGGTACGCTGGGATGGTAGCTGGGAGTAAGGGACGGCCACGGGCGATGGGAAACTACTCCCACCGCTCCACCTTGACCATCGTTACCATGGGCACCGCTTTGTGAGATGGGCCGATCGTCTGGGAGAACCTTCGGGAAAAGCGGCAATGCATGCAGATGTACCCGAACGTGGTGCTGCCTGGCGTTGGTGGGTCTGTGGGGTCCTGCTGCTCGCGACATTGTTGAACTACATGGATCGTCAGGCCTTGCCGCAAACCGCGACGGAGTTGAAACAGCGGTATGGTCTGAGTGATAGCCGCTATGGCCTGGTGGAGCGCAATTTCAGTTGGGCATTTGCCGTCGGCTCGATTCTGTTCGGGTATCTGGCTGATCGTTTTGGTCCGCGGTTGCTCTATCCTTTGGTGCTCGCCGGTTGGTCCCTGGCGGGTCTGGCCACACCGCTGCTGGCCTACGAGCCGTGGATGCTTCTGTGGGCGGATCCCGATGACCCCTCCCGTGGGGCGTTCCGCTGGTTGCTGATTTGTCGCACGGCTTTGGGGCTGTTTGAAGCAGGGCACTGGCCGTGCGCCTTGATTACCGTGCGTCGGATTCTGTCCGAGCGGGATCGACCGTTGGGGAACGGGATATTGCAATCCGGGGCTTCTCTCGGTGCGGTGCTGATCCCCTTGTATGTGCTGGGGATTCGTCACTTGGGTGGGGACTGGCCGATGGTCTTCTGGACGATCGGAGTGACGGGACTGCTGTGGGTACCCTTGTGGATGAGCCTCGTGCGGTCCGTGGGTCTGCGACCGGACCGTTCTTCGACGGTCGGGGAGGCGGCTGGCAGGGATGATTCTCGTCGGATACCGGCTTTGCCCACCTCTGGGGGACGATGGGTTATGCCACTGTTGTGTTTGGGGATCGTCGTGTGCTGTCTCAATGTGAGTTGGCAGTTTCTGCGGGCGTGGTTGCCCAAATATCTGAAAGAGTCGCAGGGCTTTTCGGCTGATGCCGCTGATGTCGCGGTGGCGGGGTATTACATCGCGGCGGATATTGGCTGCCTGCTCTCGGGGGTGGTCGTCCGTATGCTGACAACTCGAGGTTGGGCAGTGGCAGCGGCCCGACGCTTGGGGTTCATTCTTTTTGCCGGCCTGACGCTTCTGGCGGCCGTCACTCGTTGGAGCGGCGGAGGTTGGTCGGCTGTGCTCTTGTTATGGCTGGCCGGGGCAGGCATTTTGGGTTTGCATCCGTACTATTACGCTTTGGTGCAAGAGCTGCCGCAGCGGTTCCTCGGATTGGGTTCGGGCTTCCTGGCCGCCTTAGCCTGGTTTTTGGCGGGAACAGTGCAAGAGCATCTCGGCCAGCACATCGACGCCACGGGCAGTTATGACCTGGGGTTGACCATCGCGGGGTTGGCTCCCCTGCTGGCAACAGCGGCTGTGCTCTGGCTCTGGCGACCGCCCCGACCCGAGCTCCAACCTGCCCGCTGATCCCCATCTTCAGTAACCTTTCCCGGGCTTTGCGCCTGGAAAACGCCCAGGATTTCCACACTCCATGGCCGGCTCCTGCCTCATCGACGGCCTCACCCACATCATCCTCTCCATGCCCGACCCCATAATAACTCCGTAAGCCTCTCTTCCCAGACAAGCTAGTTGCGAACCACCTCGGCCTATCGGAGCGTAGCCTGGAATAGAATGATCCCCTGGGGAGGGGGAGAAAAACTGCATATTGTTACTGGGAGGATGAGCGTGTGACGGTAAGGAGAGATGCGAGTGACCCTGCTGGGAAGGGATGGGATGGAGGAGTAGGGGCTATGGCAGCGGATATTTCCCCATCTTCTTCACAATCTTCGTCCGAAGAACGTCGGCGGATGCTGTGGGTGCTTCTGCCGGCAGTGGGGATTGCACTAGTGATTATCGTCGCTGCGGTGATCGCCGGGATGTTCGGCGATAGTGGACCGAAGATGTCCGATGGTTCTCCCGGCGGCTTGCACGATGCCGGTTTGCAAGAAGTGGTCGCTGGGGTGAAGATACGCGATCTGAAAGTGGGCGAAGGTTCCCCTCCCGCGCAGATCGGCGCCCGTATTCGTGTGCACTACAAGGGCTGGTTGGCAGATGGAACGGTCTTCGATAGTACGGAAGGTCGTACCCCTTTCGTCTGCAATCTCAAACCGGGTATAGATGGTGTGATTACCGGTTGGGTTTACGGGATTCAGGGGATGCGTCCGGGCGGGATTCGCAAGCTCGTCATCGCGCCGGACAAAGGGTATGGCAATCAAGGAACTGACCGTATTCCTCCGAATAGCTTTTTGATTTTCGAGGTGCAGTTGCTGGAGATCCTTCCGTCGGGCGGCTTGACCCAAGGACCGGGCCGTCCGATGTCGGATGGCTCTGATGGTGGAACGGAAGATCTGCACATGACTCACATCGGCGATGGCGTCCGCATCCGCGACATTCGCTTGGGTGAAGGGGATCCTGTCGAGCCCGGTGCCACCATCACCGTTCATTACAAAGGCTGGCTGCCCGATGGTACTGTCTTTGATGACAGCCGAAGCCGAAATCGGGGTCAACCCATGACTCTGTCCCTCAGCGATATGATCGCTGGTTGGCGCAAAGGTATTCCCGGCATGAAACCCGGTGGCATCCGCAAACTGGTCATCCCCCCGGAGATGGGGTACGGGGCCCAAGGCAAAGGGGATATCCCACCGAATGCCACCCTCATCTTTGAAGTCGAATTGATCAAAACGGGATCATAACTCGTTCTCGAGCCGCGTTCACCGTTCGCGGTAGCTGCCGCACATCTCAGGCAGGGACTGATCTGCGGGTTGGGGCTGATCCGCGAGGGGAATCATCGGTCACCCCGCCCAGGGGGACTTCAGGTTACCCCGCGGTCTGTTTTCTTGCATTCATCGCCGCGGTTTCCGTGCCCCCGCGGCGGTTTTGATTTCCGTTCCCGCAGAGCTTTCGTCCTCAACCACTGCTATCGCCCGGAGCAACTGCCATTGGGGCAGGAAGAGACGGGCACGGTGTAGGAGCGCCGAACAGGTCGCAGGCCAACCCGCCGGACCGGTACGGTGGAACAGGAACCTGTGGTGCAGGTGGCACCGGAAGCTGGGGTGTAGGTGACGGTGGTACTCGTCGAGCAGCCGGTGCAACTGGAGCACGTTCCCCCACTGGCCAACCCAGTGCCATTTCCATTCGGAGCAGTAGCACCGACACTGCTACAGGTGGTGCACACGTTCGAGGTGCAGGAGGAGCAGGAGGTGCATGTCGCCCCAACGACCTGGGAACAGGAGGGGGAATTCGCCGTGCCACTATAGATCGTCGTCTTCGGGATACCGGCGGTGGCATACTGGCGCAACTGGGGAAGAAGTTGTGCTACTTGCCAGGGACCACCATGACGATACGCCTGAAGCTGACCCCCCGGACTGCTGATCACCACTCCTTCCGTCAGTTCAAACTGGTGGGCCAAGGCACGTCCTTCGACCTGCTGGCGGCTGATCTCCACGACGACATATCGCTCGTGTAAGAGTTGGAGCGCCTCTACCGGAACGCTACCCCTCTGCAACTGCTGACGCAATGGCGCCGACACCTCACCGATGAAAACCACCACAGGCTTATTGGTCCGGGCCGCCTCGGCCAAAGCGCGGGCGTAGTCGGTCCAAACCGTCGGCGTCTCCGGCACAGTTTCGTTCCCCGGAGCGGCCCAACCTCCCAGCAGAGCGACCAGAGCCACTGGTGTTGCCATCATCTCGGCTTCCTCCGTCGTTGTGCAATCCTTGATCTCTCACTGCGTCCCCAGCAGCGAGAGAACACTTTTTTATACGAAAATGGATGCAGTTGCCACCTAAAAATTGATAATTCTGGATATATTCGTCAAATTTTTTCGGAGAATCGGTCCATGACTGAGAAGTGGAGGCCCTGAATGGTCAGTTTCTGATCGCTCATCAGGGAAGGTTTGCTTGGGAGGCTTGGGAAAAATCCAGGGTATGCAGAATATGAGTCCCATGGGAAAAACCTAGGGTATGCAGAGAGTGAGTCCCGTGCTGATATTGGGAAAATGTGGCTTATTGCAGCTTTTGCGTCGTTTACTTGGTTTGAATCGCATGTTGGCGGTCCCGCTCGGAATGGCAGCAGAGGGGAACCGCGTCAGCGATGGGAATCGCGTCTCCCATGGGGGCTCGGCTAGAGGGAACTTTATCACCGCAAGTACAGACCGCGGAGGTCGAGTCATAAGGTGAAAGCATGCTTGAAGAGCATAAGATGAAAGCATGCCTGAAGAGAGAGGAACAGGGTTACCGGTGGTGCGACTCAAGGTGGAATGGCAAACGTCGCATCCGTGGATATTTCGGAAGGTGGTGGAGAAGCCTGCCGAACGGTTACGTCCGGGGACATTGGTGGACGTGGTGGACAAGGCAGGTCGCTGGGTGGGACGGGGTTTTTACAACGGGCACGCACGGATCGGGGTGCGGCTGCTGACCCGCGACCCGCAGGAGACGGTCGATGCCGCCTTCTTCGCTCGTCGTCTTCAGGAGGCGATCGCCTTTCGCCGGCAGATTCTCCAGTTGGACAGCGTGACGGATGCCTACCGGCTGGTGCATGCGGAAGGGGACGGTCTGAGCGGTCTGGTGGTGGATCGCTTTGCCGATCTGCTTGTGCTGGAGTTTTTTGCCGCGGGGATGTATCGCTATCGGGAAGAGATCATGGCGGCGTTGCACGCGGAGTTTCCCGGTGCTCGTTTCTATTACTTTGCGGAGGAGCACGTGGGCAAGCAGGAGTCGTTCGATTGTCGTGCACCGGTTCCTCCGCCACCGGTGGTTATTCAGGAGCATGGTCTGCGCTTCCGTGTGGTGCCGGGAAGCAAACACAAGACGGGTTTTTTTGTGGATCAGCGGGAGAATCGCCGGCGGATCAGTCAGTGGTGTGCGGGCAAACGAGTTTTGGACCTCTGCTGCAATAGCGGGGGATTTGCCATCTATGCCAAGGCCAAGGGGGGAGCACGCGAGGTGATTGGGGTGGACATCGATGAAGAGGCCCTGGCTCAGGCACGTGTCAACGCTGGCCTCAATCAGGTCCACATCCGATGGGTGCACGCCGACCTGTTTACCTGGTTGCGGGATATCGCGCCGAGCGGGCAACGCTTTGATGTAGTGATTCTGGATCCAGCCCGGCTGACGCGGGACCGAGAAGGTGTGACCGCTGCCCTGCGCAAATACTGCGACATGAATCGTCTGGCGATGCAGGTAACAGCCCGTGGTGGTATTCTCTTGAGCTGTTCCTGTACCGGATTGGTGAAGGAAGAGGAGTTTCTGGAGTCCCTCCGTCGGGCAGCCTGGCAAGCGGGGCGAACTCTGCAGGTGTTCCATGTCGGCGGGGCAGGACCGGACCATCCCTTCTGGATCAATGTCCCCGAGGGGCGATACCTCAAGGCGGTTTATGCCCGAGTCTGGTGAAAAAATAGCCTTTCCCCATGATCAGAAAGGATGGTCTTTTATTCCCGCTGGACAGTCACGAGTTGAACCGGCGCAAGCAGGAGGTGTGGAATGAGTGTTCCGGTCTGGCCGCGATCCAGTGGCGTATTGTTGCATCCGAGCAGTTTACCGGGGCCGTTTGGGATTGGGGACTTGGGACCGGTGGCCTATCGCTGGGTGGAAACTCTGGCAGCCATGCGACAACGCTGGTGGCAAATCCTGCCGCTGACGCCGACCGGCCTGGGGGATTCTCCCTATCAGACCTACTCCGCGTTTGCCTGTGAGATCAAGCTGCTCAGTCCAGAGCTTCTGGAACAGGAAGGTCTGGTATCCCGTAGTTTCTGGGCCGGAGTGCAGTTGCCGGAGGGGGCGGTAGATTATCCCCGGGTCCATGCCTTCAAACGGGCATTATTGCAGGAAGCGTGGGGGAATTTTCGCGCCGGTCGAGCATCTCACTTACGGGACGACTTCGCCGCCTACTGTGCACGTGAAGCTGACTGGCTGGCTGATTACGCCCTGTTCAATGCCTTGCGGGATGCGTTGGGGGGAGCGTCGCTGCCCGATTGGCCTCGTGACTGGCGCCGACGGGTACCTACGGCTTTGGCCCAGGCCCGACAAACCTATGCGGATGCCATCGGTATGTATCAATTCGGACAATTCCTCTTCGATCGGCAATGGTCCGCCCTGCGGCGCTATGCGGCGGAACGAGGAGTCCAGATTCTCGGAGACATCCCCATCTTCGTCGCCCTAGACTCCGCCGATGTGTGGGCCCATCCGGAATTGTTTCTTCTGGATGACGAATTGCGCCCGATCGTGGTTGCCGGTGTGCCACCGGATTACTTCAGTGCCGATGGGCAGAACTGGGGCACCCCCATCTACAACTGGGAGCGGATGGCCGAGGCGGGGTATGCCTGGTGGATCGCTCGAGTGCGCCGGCAACTGACTCAGGTGGACTTACTCCGTTTGGATCACTTCCGCGGCTTTGTCCAGGCTTGGCACATTCCTGCGGGAGAAACGACGGCCCGCAACGGTCGCTGGGTGGATGGCCCGGGCATTGCCCTGTTTGAAGCCTTGCGTCAGGCCTTGGGGAGCCTGCCCTTTTTTGCCGAAGACCTGGGCTACATCACGCCGGATGTCCACGCTTTACGCGATCAATTAGGCTTGGCTGGCATGCGGGTCCTGCAATTTGCCCTCAATGGACCGGCCGACCTGCACTGGCCCCACAACTATGAACGCAATTGCTTCTGCTACACCGGAACCCACGACAATGAAACCATCGTCGGATGGTATCAACATCTCTCCCCCGGCCAACGGGAATATCTCGAAAAAACAGTCGGCAAACGCTTGGACGACCCTGCCTGGGACATGATTCGCCTGGCCTGGTCCTCCGTGGCGGTTGTGGCGATCACGCCCTTGCAAGACCTGCTGCGGCTGGGGAATGAAGCCCGTATGAATACTCCCTCGACCAGTCAGGGGAACTGGCGTTGGCGTGTCCGTGAGCAACACTTCACATTGGAGATGATCGAACGTCTGGCCGAATGGACCCATTTATACAACCGCGTCGTTCCTCATTAGGGGAACCTCGCCACTTGGGAGGACCTTCTATGACCCCTCGTCACGATCGGATTTCCCGCGGGTTGCTCACGTCTCCCGGTTACCATTCGATTTCCACCGGGCTGCCTACCTCCTCCCGTCACTGTCGGACTGTTCCTTGTTTACGCTACGGGGGCGGACTGCTCCTTCTGGTCATGACTTTGACAGTGTCCGGCTGCGGTGCCAGAGATGTCAAATTCAGCGAATATAGTTTCGAAGACAATGGAGCGGTCGCTTCAAGTGTTGGCGACGCAGCCGGCCCTGCAGGTGGATCAACCAGTTCCAAAAGTGCCCCTTCTTCTGACGCCACATCGTCGGATCTGGTGCCGAAGGACTCCAAACTTCTCTCGGCGGAAATCGAACGCAAGATCATCTATACGGCCTACATCGACGTGGTGGTCAAGGAGCTGGAAGCCGCCATGACGGAGGTCAAGCAACTGGTGCAGGCTCATAAGGGGTACATCGCCAAATCCGAAGTCCGGGGACGGGTGGGTCAGCGCCGAACGGCGGATTATGTCTTACGGGTGCCGGTGGACAACTTCACCGTCTTGAGGGAAGGTTTGTTTCAGCTGGGATTGGTGGAGCGTAATGCCCTCGAATCCCAGGATGTGACGGAAGAATATGTGGACATCCAGGCTCGTTTGCGTGTCCTCCAGCAGGAAGAGGAAACGCTCAACAAATTGCTGCGGGATTCTGTCACCCGCGAAGATTTACTCAAAACACGGGATCATCTCCTTCAGGTCCGCTGCCAGATCGAAAAAGCCCAGGGCCGACTCAATCTCTTGAGCCGGTTGACGTCTCTGGCAACGATTCACCTCAAACTTCGGGAAGAGCAGAATTATCAACCTCATCAGTCCAGCGCCGCCCCGACGTTAGGCGAACGGATGTCCATCACCTTCCGCAGTTCCTGGCACAATTTCACCAGATTTTTGGCCTCGTGCACCCTGACGGCGGTAGCATTGGTTCCCTGGCTACCGGTCCTAGTTCCCGCCGGTCTGCTGCTGACCTGGCTTTGGAAACGCCGTTACCGCTGCCGCTCTGTGCCTGTGGTCTCACCTCCACAGACACCGACCGCAAATGAGTCGCCCCTGAAGGAACAGACCTCTTCCGGATAATCGATAAACGTCTTCCGGATCACTGCAGAGTCTTGCCCCGAGGGGCTTGACGGCCGGAATCGATTTCAGGCCAATTGCTCTGCCATGTTCACGTCGCAGCTTCTATACTACTCAGTGGCTCCCAGAGATTGGGTCCCGGAATGGAACGGCGACATTCCCCAGGCAGGGGCAGAAGGTCTGCCTCGGCTCCTGTTCTTTTTACGCCGATACCTGGCCATAAAGATTCCCGAGCGATGAGTACAACGCCCCCTTCCACCGTGCTGTCTGCAGCAGCTTCCACGGCCCTCAGTGGAGCGGACATCCTGGTCCAGGCTCTGGTGCGTCAGGGGGTCGAGGTCGTATTCGCCTATCCCGGCGGGGCCAGCATGCCGATCCACCAGGCTTTG
>Ga0209017_10000244_pt1 | contig 55942 bp, 52 predicted proteins | sample YNPBryunderm2012_FD_185812 | JGI IMG/M metagenome (GOLD analysis project Ga0209017, IMG submission 185812) | Anoxygenic and chlorotrophic microbial mat microbial communities from Yellowstone National Park, USA - YNP Bryant MS undermat 2012... ... | reverse complement strand
GGCGAGCCAGCGGAGGAAGCTCGCCTCCTCCATCAGGTCGAGCACATAGGCGCGGTTGATCAGCGAGGGGACGACGAGCAGCACTGGCCCGGCGGCACGGTCGGGTGCGGTCGCGCCGTAGTCGAGAAGACGCGAGCCGCCCTCGACCCAGACGACGGGAGGATCGGCGAGCGCGCGGGCGTAGGGGTGGCGTCGATAGGCGGCGATGCCGGCGATCAGGGCGGCGTCCTGCCGCAGGAGTTCAGCGAACACCGCCGCCGGCAGCGCGGCCGGCTCAAGCCCCTCGGCGCCGATCGCCTCGACGACGCGCGCCGCCCGCGCCGCCGCCGTGGCGCTCCTCCAGCTCCGCGAGCCGGCGCTCGATGGCATCGAGACGATCGAGAATGCGCTCGAGCAGGCGCTGTGACGGAGCCACGCCAGGATCAGATGCAGGATCACCGGCCGCGGGCCGCGGCGACGGAGCGGCGCCGGCGCCCCTGATCGTGGCGCCGAACCAGAACTCTCGCCCGGCCCCGGCGTCGCCTCCCGGACGGAAGCGCTCATCGGCCACACCACGCGGCAGGGCACCAAGGCCCGCCGCGGCAAGGCCTGCCCAGAGGGCGGCGAGCCGCGCCCAGGTCTCGGCCGTCTCCGGCTCGGCCGCCAGAGCGGCGAGTTCGCTCTGCCAGAGCTCGATCCAGTCCCGCGCGAGCGACGAAAGGTCTGGGCCGAACGGCGCCTCGCGTTCGCCGCCGCCCCCGCCGCCACCTTCCGCACCGCTCGTCTTCTGGCCGTTGCCGCCGTCCATCACCCTCGCCCATTGCGGGGAGAGACATTAGAGAAGCCCGGAAGCCCCAGGAACCCTGGCCTGAGCCGCCCCGTTTCCTCCAACGGCCGAGAATAATGCGCCGCGGCAAGGCGGCCGTGCTAGCATGCAGTGCAACACGGTTGAGGAAACGGGGAACTTCCATGGCAGAGCCCGCCCCCGCCGCCGAGGCGGTGACCAAGGAACCGGGAGCGCAGGCGGCGGACACACCTTCACCCGTGGTGGTGAAGAAGTATGCGAACCGACGTCTCTACAACACCGAGGCCTCGTCCTACGTTACGCTCGATCATCTCGCCCAGATGGTGAAGGACGGGCGCGAGTTCGTGGTCTATGACGCCAAGACGGGCGAGGACATCACCCGCCAGGTGCTGACGCAGATCATCGTCGAGGAGGAATCCAAGGGGTCGAACCTGTTGCCGATCAGCTTCCTGCGCCAACTGATCAGCTTCTACGGCGACAGTCTCCAGGGCCTCGTGCCGCGCTATCTCGAGCACGCGATGGCCGCCTTCGCCCGCCAGCAGGAGCAGTTCCGGCGGGCCATGCAGCAGACGATGGAGGGCTTTTTCCCCTTTTCGATGGAGGAGGTGGGCAAGCAGAACATGGCGCTGATGGAGCGTGCGTTCAGCCTGTTCGCCCCGTTCTATCGCCCGCCGTCGACGCAAGGGGCGGAGCCGCCCGCCCAGGCCCAGGACGAGGCAGCCCAGCTCGCCACGCTGAAGGCCGAGCTCGAGGCGCTGCGGGAAGAGCTCGCGCGTCTGACCAAGCCCAAGGTGTGAGCCTGAGGAAACGTCAGCCGGAGCGGCAGAGCCGCGACCGGAGTTGCCGACACAGGATGGTCGGCGCGCAGGCGGTCTGAGGCACCCGGGGCGCACCGGCGTGACCGGTCAGAACCGCCTGAGAAGCCGGTCGATGTAGTCGAGTTCCTGCTGCGGCCGTTCGCGCTCGCCGGCGCGCCGGCGCAACTCCTCCTGGATCTCGCGGGCGCGCTGCAGCTCCATCTCGGTGGGAACCACGACATCGGAGCCCTCGTCGCGGCCGCCCACACTGTCGCGCCTCGGCCGCCCGAGCGGGTCTCGCCCCTCGCCCATCTGCCGCCCCTCGCCCGAGGTCTCTCCGCCCTGGTCGGTGTTGTCGCCGCCCGGCTCGCCCTCGCCGTCGCCGCTCTCCATCAGGCCCATGCGATTGGCCATCTGGTTCTGCATCTCGCGCGCGCCCTGCTGCAGGGCTTCGATCGCCCTTTGCTGGGCCGCCTGGGCGCCCGCGTCGTTGCCCTGGCGAAGCGCCTCGACGGCATCGCGCATCGCCCTGTCGGCACGGCCGAGCGGCTCGGGAACCTCGCCCGCGAAGTCGCCGAACTGTTGCATCAGCTCGCCGAGCGCCCGGCGCAGCGCCTGCTGCTGGCGCGCGTCCTGCTCGGCCTGCTGCCCCGGCTGACGGGTCTGTTCCTGCGCCTGCGGCTGGCCGCGCTGCTGCCCGCGCTGCTGGGGGCGCTGCCGTTCCCGTTCCTGGGCGCGCTGGTGGCTTCGGTCCATCAGGCTGCCCTGCCGCTGCAGCATGTCGTTCACCGCGCCCATCATCTGCTGGCCCTGCTCGCGCTGCTGCGCCCGCTCGGGACTCTCCATCCGGGCCGTCCGCCCCTGCCTGAGCGCCTCGAGCGCCCGCTCGAGCTCGGCGAGCTGCTGGCGCATCCGCTCGAGGTCGCCCTGGCGGGCGGCCTGTTGCATCTCGCGTGCCATGCGCTGTAGGTCACGCTGGTCGAGCACCCGGGCGTTGCGGTCGAAGGGCAGGGTCTCGACGCCGTCGCGACGCATCGCCTCGGCAAGCGCCTCAAGGTAGCGCTGCATCGCCTCCTCGAGCTGCCGCGACAGACGCTCGAGTTCCTGCGGGTCGACCGGCTCGCCGCGCTCGGCGCGCTCGAGCGCCTCGCGCAGCTCCTCGCGCGCGGCATTCAGGGCCCGCAGCGTCCGGTCACGCCCGCCCTCCTCGAGCCGGATCGCGAGCTCCCACAGGAGGTCCTGAACCTCCTCGACGGCCTCGGGGCGTCGGTCGCGGAGGAGGCGTGACCGCGCAGCACGCAGGCCGAGGAACACGGTGAGGTCGTCGTCGAATGCCTCCGGAGCGGCCGAAAGCCGGTCGAGCTCGCGGGCATGGGCGTTGCGCTCCGCGGGGGCAAGCGTCATGCGCTTGCGCAACGCCACCAGCGCCTGGGCGATCGGATGGGTGAACGCCCGCTCGGGAAGCTCGACGGTCATCGTCTCCGACCAGCCGACCTGGCCCGCCCCGTCGCGCGCCTCGAGCGTGACCTGCACCGTGAGCCCCGCCCAGGGGTGGGCGGTCAGATCAGGCTGCGCCGTGCCGCGCAGGCTGCGCGTGTTCTCGCCCGGCGCGGCGAGCGGCACCCTGGCCGGGGGAAGCTCGGGCCGAGCCGGCAGAGCGAGGAGCGCCGCGACGGAGGCCACGCCGTAGTCGTCCCGCGCCTCGTAGGCGAGCCTCAGCTGCGGGCTGCGCGGCGCCGGGGCCGGCGGGGAGAGGAAGGCGACCGTTGGCGGCTGATCGGCGATCACCCGGATCGGCCAGGAGGCGAGGATCGCTCCGTCACGGGTGACCGCGAGCCGTGCCCCCGCGGCAACCGTCGTCTCGACGGTGTAGGCGGTCTGGTCGATCGCCGCGAAGGCGGTACGGTCCCCGTCGATCACGAGCATCGGCACGCCACCCGCCCCACCCGAGAGGTGCGCTGCGAGTTTCGATCCGGCCGGAACGGGAACCTCGGCCGTCGCGCCCGCCTCGGAACGAAGGAACAGGGGGGGAAGGCCGGTATAGGAGGGCGGGGTCACCCAGACCTCGAGTCGAAGGGGCAGGGGCGCGGCCGGAGGCGCGGCGAGCACAGGGTTGACCGCGGCGGCAAGGCGCGACCGCCACTCCGGCCCGGCCGAGACGAGGGCGGCAACAGCGGCAAGCCCGATGGCCGAGCGAAGCGCCAGCCGGTCGCGCGCGGCGAGCCCGGGATGGGGCGCGCCAACCTTCAGCGCGGCGGCCGCGGCGGCGGCACGCGCCTGATGGGCGCGCCAGAGCGCCTCCGTCGCCGGGTCGATCCGGCCGGCTGGGCGATCGGCAAGCACCGTCAGCGGGCGGTGGGTCAGACCAGAGGCCTTCTCGAGGCGCCGATCCCCCTCGCCGCGGTCGGGCAGGCGCCAGCCTCGGAACCCCGCCACGAGGGCGACGCAGAAGCCGCAGGCGAACAGGGCGAGGACGACGAGGTGCAGCCAGCCCGGAAGAAGGGTGAACAGACCGGAGAGAGCGAGCGTGACGAACAGGCCGGCGACGCCGAGCGGTGGCCACAGGGCGGGCCACAGACGCTCCCACAGGAGAGCAGCGCGGGCGAGCAGCCGGCGCCGGGCGAGCCGCGCCGCGACGCGGTGCGTGAGCTCGCCGCTCACGCCGTTGCCGGTTGCGCCTTCCCCCTGCGTCCCACCAGCCCGACGAGCGGTCATCGGCGCGGCCTGCTTACCGCTCGGGCGGCGGCAGGAGCGGGCCGAGCCAGGGGGGCAGGACTTCGCCCGCGCGCATCGCCTCGAAGCTCTGCCTCGGGCGGATCACCGCATCCGCCGTGCCGCTCACCATCACGGCCGCAGCGAGCGGCCGCGCATTGTAGGTGCTGCTCATCACCGCTCCATACGCGCCGGCATCGAGAATGGCGACGAGCTCGCCGGGGCCAAGATCAGGCAGCGGGCGGGCCGAGGCGAAGGTGTCGCCCGTCTCGCACACCGGCCCGACCACATCGGCCGGGGAGAGCGGCGCGCGCCACCGCGCCGGCGTCACCGGAAGGATGCCATGCCACGCATCGTAGAGGGAAGGACGGATCAGGTCGTTCATCGCCGCATCGAGGATCACGAAGCGCCGATGCTCCCCTTGCTTCTGCAGCACCACGCGCGCGAGCAGCACACCGGCCGGCCCGACGATCCAACGGCCCGGTTCGACCACGAGCCTCAGCCCGAGCGCGCCGAGCGTCTCCTTCACCACGAACGCATAGGCCGACGCCGACGGCACCTCCTCGCCGGCATAGGGGATCCCGAGGCCGCCGCCGATGTCGAGAAGCGCGATCGGCAGCCCGGCGGACCGGACCTCGCGCGCGAGCGCGGCAAGCAAGCTGTAGGCCGAGCGGAATGGGGCGAGCGAGGTGATCTGGCTGCCGATATGCATCGCAAGCCCGACCGGAACGATCCCCGGAAGCGCCGCGGCATGGCTGTAGAGGGCGAGCGCATCGGTGGACGGGATGCCGAACTTGTTCTCGGCAAGTCCGGTGGTGATCTTGGCGTGGGTGCCGGCATCGACGTCGGGGTTGATGCGCAGCGCGACCTTCGCCGTCACCCCCATCCCGCGCGCGATCGCCGAGAGCATCGCGAGCTCCTCCGCGCTCTCGACATTGATCTGCCCGACACCGTCGGCCAGCGCGGCGCGGAGCTCCGCCTCCGTTTTGCCCACCCCGCTGAAGACGATGTCGCGCGGCGCGATCCCGGCCTGGCGGGCGATCCGCCGCTCGCCGTCACTCACCACGTCCGCGCCTGCGCCCTGGCGCGCGAGCTGTGTGACCACCGCAAGCGAGTCGTTGGCTTTGAGCGCGTAGTGGATCCGCGCGTCGAGGCCTGCTTCGGCGAGAGCGACGGACATCGCGCGATAGCGCGTGTGGATGGCGGCAGCCGAATAGACCCAGGTCGGCGTGCCGTGGCTGACGGCGACGCGTGCGAGCGGCACCGCCTCGACCGCGAGCCCGACCGCTGTCAGAGCGAGATGCGGGCGGGCGGCGAGCAGCGAACGGAACCCGGGTGCGCCATGGTCCTCCGACCCGCTGCGGGTCCTCTCCTCAAATCGCGTCCTCATGGCCCTCCCCTCACCCCCCTGCTCGATTGCGGGAACACCGACCCGGGCGGTGGTGCGAGCGGAGGCTCGCCCTCCTCGCGCGGATAGGTGCGCGGGTAGGTGACGGCCGCGTCCGGCCCTGGCGGGACGGGGTCACCCCGCTTGCCGCAGGCTGCCAGGGAAAGGGCGGCGAGGGCAACCGCGACAAAGGAGCGCCGCCCGCTCATGCCCCGAGCCTCCGGCGCCATTCCGCCGCCTGCGCAGCCACGTTGGCCGGAGCGGTGCCGCCGTAACAAGTGCGCGAGGCGATCGACTGCTCGACCGTCAGCACGCCGAACACGGCCTCGGTGATGCGCGGCTCGACCGACTGCATCTCCGCAAGCGTCAGCTCCGAGAGATCACACCCCTTCGCCTCGGCCATCGCGACCAGCCGCCCGGTCACGTGGTGGGCGGTGCGGAACGGTAGGTTCAGCGTGCGGACGAGCCAGTCGGCGAGGTCGGTCGCGGTGGCGAAGCCCGCCCCGGCCCAGCGGCGGAGGTTCTCGGGCTCCGGCACCATGTCGCGGACCATTCCGGCGGTCGCGGCAAGCGAGAGCGCGAGGCTGTCGGCCGCATCGAACACCTTCTCCTTGTCCTCCTGCATGTCCTTGCCGTAGGCGAGCGGCAGGCCCTTCATCACCATCGTCAGCGCGACGAAGGCGCCAGTGATCCGCCCGGTCTTGGCGCGCACGAGCTCAGCGGCATCGGGGTTGCGCTTCTGCGGCATGATCGAAGAGCCGGTGGTGAAGGCGTCCGAGAGGCGGATGAACCGCCAGGGCGCGGACATCCAGATCACGATCTCCTCGGCAAGCCTCGAGAGGTGCATCGCGCAGGTCGAGCAGGCGGCGAGGAACTCGAGCGCGAAATCCCGCGCCGAGACGGCGTCGAGGCTGTTCGCCATCGGCCGGTCGAAGCCCAACGCACGCGCCGTCATGTGCCGGTCTACGGGGAAGGAGGTGCCGGCGAGAGCGGCCGCACCGAGCGGGCACTCGTTGAGCCGCGCGCGGCAATCGGCGAAGCGGCCGCGGTCGCGCGCGAGCATCTCGAGATAGGCGAGCATGTGGTGGCCGAAGGTGACCGGCTGGCCGATCTGGAGGTGGGTGAAGCCCGGCATCGGCAGGGCATGGTGACGCTCGGCCTGCTCGAGCAGGGCGCGCATCAGATCGGCGATCTGCCGGTCGAGCGCATCGATCGCATCCCGCACCCAGAGCCGGAGGTCGAGCGCCACCTGGTCGTTTCGGCTTCTCGCCGTATGCAGGCGCCGCCCGGCATCGCCGACGAGCTCGGTCAGCCGCGCCTCCACCGCCATGTGGATGTCCTCCTGGGCGGGGTCGAAGACGAAGCGCCCCTCTTCGAGCTCGGCCGCGACCTGATCAAGTCCGCGCGAGATGGCGGCGAAATCGGCCTCGGAGATGATGCCGCAGGCGGCGAGCATGGCCGCGTGCGCCCTGGACCCGGCGATGTCCTGGCGCCACATCCTCTGGTCGAACCCGATCGAGGCGTTGATCTCCTGCATGATCGCGGCCGGGCCGCCGGCGAAGCGTCCGCCCCACAGGGCATTCGCGTCGCGGCCGGAGGGTGCGGGATCCTGCGGGGTGGCGGTGGAGGTGTCTGGCATGGCGCGGTCCGGAACGGCGATGGTGGCGGGGCGCAGGGCGCTGCTCGCCGGTGCGGTGACCTCTGCCATGTCCACCCTGTCGGGGCAAGGAAGGGCGGCGCGCGCTGGCGTGCCGGAGCTGTTCGATCCGCCGCGGCCGCTTCCCGAGTTCGTGTTCACCGATGCCGCGGGGCGCGCCCATGGCGTGGCCGATTTCCGCGGCCAGGTGCTCGTGATCAATCTCTGGGCCACCTGGTGCGCGCCCTGCGTCGCCGAGATGCCGACGCTCGATCGGCTGCAGGCGATGCTGGCCGGCATCGGCGTGCGCGTGCTCGCGCTCTCGCAGGACCGTGGCGGTGCGCCGGTGGTCGCCCGCCTCTATGAGCAGACGGGGGTGAAGCAGCTCGGCATCTGGCTTGATCCCCGCGGCGCGGCCGCACGCACGCTTGGCGCGCGCGGGCTGCCGACCACGCTCGTCGTCACGCGCGACGGGCGCGAGGCGATGCGTCTCGTGGGCGAGGCGGAATGGGACGCGCCCGGGATGGTGCGGCTGATCCGCGCGATTGCCGAGGCGCCCTACCCGGAGCCCGCGCAGCCAAGCTGACGAGGTCGCCTCGATGGTCTTCCTCGCGTCCTGCGGCCGGCGGCGCTCGGCAACCCGGCTTGCTCGCGCAGAAGCGGCCTTACCGTCGCTCGGTTATCTGGGGCGACCTCAGGCCTGCCTGAGCTCGATCAGGCGACGCCGGATGCGCCGGCCGCGGGCGATCTTGTCCTCGATATAGGAGGCGTCGCCCCAGCGCACCGCGCGCGCCATCGCCGTCATGTCCTCGGTGAAGCGCTGCGCCATCTCGAGCAGCGCCTCGCGGTTGTTGAGAAACACGTCGCGCCACATCTCCGGGTCGGAGGCCGCGATCCGCGTGAAGTCGCGGAAGCCCGAGGCGGCGAAGCGCAGCACCGCCTGGCGGCTCTCCTCCTCGAGGTCGTCTGCCGTGCCGCAGATGGTGAAGGCGATCAGGTGCGGCAGGTGCGAGACGATCGCGAACACCTTGTCGTGGTGCTGAGGCTCCATGATCTCGACCATCGAGCCTGCGTTGCGCCACAGCGTCGCGACCTTCGCGACCGCCGCCTCGTCCGTCCCGGGCGGCGGGGTGAGGATGGCGTAGCGCCCCTCGAACAGGGTCGCGAACCCCGCTTCCGGCCCGGAATGTTCCGTTCCTGCAATTGGGTGCCCGGGAACGAAGTGCACATGGTCCGGCACGTAGGGGCCGACATCGCGGATCACGCTGCCCTTGGTCGAGCCGACATCGGTCAGCACCGCGTCGCGCGCAAGATGCGGGGCGATCGCGGCGGCAATGTCGGCGAAGGCGCCGACCGGGGCGCAGAGCATCACGCAATCGGCACCCGCGACCGCCGCCGCCGCGGTGTCCTCCACCCGGTCGACGATGCCGAGGCGGCGGACGGTGTCGCGCGTGGCGGCGGACCGCGCGGTTGCCACCACCTCGTCGGCGATGCCGCCCTTCTCCTTCGCCGCACGCGCGAGCGAGGAGCCGATCAGCCCGATCCCGATCAGGGCGAGCCGCCGGAACGGCGCGTCAGGCACGTGCCCGCTCCCCGGCCGTTCCGGACATGAAGGCGGCGACGGCCTCGGCCACCGCCGCCATCTCCTCCCCGGTGCCGATGCTGATCCGCAGGCAGCCTGGCAGGCCATAGCCGCCCATCGGCCGGACGATGATCCCACGCGCGCGGAGCGCGGCATCCGCGGCCGCAGCGTCACGCCCGGCGGCGGCGAAATCGGCGAGCACGAAATTGCCCGCCGTGCCATGCACCGGGATGCCGTGCGCGGCGAGCGCCTCGACAAGCCAGCGGCGCCAGCGGGCGTTGTGCGCGCGCGAGGCCTCGACGTGCCGCACGTCGGCAAGGGCGGCGATCGCCGCCGCCTGGGCCGGGCGCGAGGCGTTGAAGGGCGACCGGATGCGGTTGAGCACATCGACGATCGCCGCCGGAGCATAGGCCCAGCCGAGGCGCAAGCCCCCGAGGCCGTAGATCTTGGAGAAGGTGCGCGTCATCACCGTGTTCGCGCCCGCCTCGTCGACGAGCTCGATCGCGGCGCTGCAGCGCGGGTCGTCGAGATACTCGGCATAGGCCGCATCGAGCACGAGCAGCACATGCTCGGGCAGGCCACGGCGCAGACGCCTCACTTCCTCCCACGGAAGCATCGTGCCGGTCGGGTTGTTCGGGTTGGCGAGCAGGACGAGCGTCGTGCGCGGGCTGACGCAGGCGAGCATCGCGTCGACATCCGCGGTCAACCCCCGCTCCGCCGCCGTCACCACCGTCGAGCCGGCGTAGCGGGCGTAGATCGGATGCATGGCGAAGGCATGCTCGGTGACGATCGTCTCCGTGCCGGGGCCGCCATAGGCCTGGGCGAGCAGGCAGAGGAGATCATCCGACCCGGCGCCGCAGACGATCCGCTCCGGGTCGAGCCCCCACGCGGCTCCGATCGCGGCGCGGAGCTCGGCCGCGCCGCCGTCGGGGTAGCGGTGGATCTCCCCCTTCTCCGCCTCGTAGGCGGCGACAGCCAGCGGGCTCGGCCCCAGCGCCCCCTCGTTCGAGGAGAGCTTGATGACGCGGTTGTGCCCGCCGAGCCTGGCCTCACCGCCGACATAGGCTGCGATCTCGAGGATGCCGGGGCGGGGAACAGGAGGCATGCGGGTCACTCCGGGCTGGGAAGGAAGGCGCTCTCCGGCGGCGGCACCGGCCAAGCGCCGATCACCACCGGCGCCGCGATCGCCGCGCCCCCCTCGACGAGAGCGGCAAGACGCCGGTCATCGGCCTCGACGAGCCCGTCCACCTCGGCAAGGCACGCGACCGGCCCGCGTTCGGGCCGATGCAGCACGAGCCCGCGCAGGCCGAGGCCGGCGGCGGAGAGCCGGTCGGCGATCCGCGCCCGGCTCGCTCCCTCGTCGGCGTGGAAGGCGACGAGGCTCCGGTCGTCGCCCGAGGGCTCCGGCACGATCGGCGCCACCACGAGGGCGGCGGCGCGCGACGCCCCCTCAGTGCGCAGGGTGACGAAGGGGAGCCGCGCGACCACCGACAGCGCCGGCCGCTCCCCGCGCATCAGCGCGAGCCACCACGGGTCATGGGCGCCCTCGGCGTACGGGTCGTCGGCGGGAAGCGGGAGCACCCCCGCCTGCGCCTCGCCTTCGGCCACCGCGTGCAGCACCTGCGCGGTGCTGCGCATCCAGCGGATCGGGGTGACGGTGCCGAACTGCTCCCGCGCCAGAGCGACCGCTCCCGCACCGGGCTCGGGGTTCCAGACCGCGACCGCAAAGGGCCCCTGCATCGCAACGGTCGCGGCGAGCATCTCCCGCCACATCCCGACCACCGCCGGCTTCGGGAGCCGGCCGCGATGCCGGGCGAGCAGGCGCCGCAGGATCTGCGCCTCGCGCGCCGGCCGGTAGGGCGGCCCGTGCTTAAGGCCGGAGGCAGCGAGTTCACCGACGATCGCCGCACGCAGCATCAGCGTGTCGTGCAGAAGATCGTCGAGCCGGTCGATCTCGGCGCGGAGCGCGGCAAGCCGTGCCGCCGGGTCGGCGGGCGCGGCGGCGTCGCCTGAGGCGTTCCTCTCTGGCGTGTCGGTCGGGGCCTCGGGCGGCATGGCGGCGAAGGCATAAAGCAAGCTCCGCAGGTTGCAAGGGCACCCGTCGCCCCCCGCTGTTGCCTCGACCGGGGCTTGCTTCTACTGATGCCGCATGCAGAGGGCCGCGCCTGCGCCGGCGCTCGGGGACGCCGTCGCCCACCAGACCGAGACCTTCGCCGAAGGCCTCAGGCTCGACTGCGGCACGCTCCTGCGCCCGCTCAAAGTCGCCTACCGCACCTACGGCAGGCTGAACGAGAGCCGCTCCAACGCCATCCTGATCTGCCATGCGCTCACCGGCGACCAGTATGTCGCCGAGCGGCACCCGGTCACCGGCAAGCCCGGCTGGTGGGAGATCATGGTCGGCCCCGGCAGGCCGATCGACACCAACCGCTTCTTCGTCATCTGCGCCAATGTGCTCGGCGGCTGCATGGGCTCCTCCGGCCCGCCCTCTGAGATGACCGATGCCGAGGGCCGTCCGCAGGGGCGCCCCTGGGGCACGGCCTTCCCACCCGTCACCATACGCGACATGGTCCGCGCCCAGGCGATGCTGATCGAGCGGCTCGGCATCCCGAAGCTCTTCTCGGTGATCGGCGGCTCAATGGGCGGGATGCAGGTGCTCGAGTGGGCCGCCCTCTTCCCGGGCCGGGTGTTCTCGGCGATCCCGATCGCGACCGCCGCCTGGCACAGCGCGCAGAACATCGCCTTCCACGAGATCGGCCGTCAGGCGATCCACGCCGACCCGAACTTCCACGGCGGCGAGTACTGGCGCCACGGGACCATCCCCGCGCGCGGGCTCGCGGTCGCGCGGATGACCGCGCACATCACCTATCTCTCCGAACAGGCGCTCGCGCGGAAGTTCGGGCGGCGGCTTCGCACCGGCCCGATGCTCACTTTCGACAACGATCTATTCGAGGTCGAGAGCTATCTCCAGCACCAGGGCAGCACCTTCGTCCGGCGCTTCGATGCGAACTCGTATCTGACCATCACCCGGGCGATGGACTTCTTCGACCTCGCGGCCGAGCATGGCGGGTCTCTCGACGAGGCCTTCCGTGCCACCCCGGTGCGGTTCTGCGTGATCTCCTTCTCCTCCGACTGGCTGTTCCCGACCGCGATGAGCCGCGAGATCGTGCGCGCGCTGAACGCCGCGGCGGCGAATGTGAGCTTCGTCGAGATCACCTCCGACAAGGGCCACGACGCCTTCCTGCTCGACGAGCCCGACCTGTTCCGCACCGTCTCGGGGTTCCTCAAGGGCGCTGCGGAGCGCTGGTCCCGTGGCTGACGGCACGCCGAACCTCCGCAGCGGACGGCCGCTGTCCGACCGGCTCGACCTCAGGCTGATCGCCGAGATGGTCGAGCCGCGCTCGCGCGTGCTCGACATCGGCTGCGGCGATGGCGCGCTGCTCGACATCCTCGTGCACGAGCGCGGGGTCGACGGGCGTGGGATCGAGATCGACATGCGCGAGGTCGCCGCCGCCGTGGCCCAGGGGCTCGCCGTCATCCACGCTGACGCCGACACCGACCTCGCCTTCTATCCTGACGCCGCCTTCGACTACGTCATCCTCTCCCGCACGCTGCAGGCCACGGAACGGCCACGCGAGGTTCTGGCGCAGATGCTCAGGATCGGCCGCCGCGCGATCGTCTCCTTCCCGAATTTCGGGCACTGGCGGGTGCGGCTTGCGCTCGTCACCACGGGGCGGATGCCGCGCACGCCCGCGCTCGACCGCCCCTGGTACGACACGCCCAACATCCACCTCTGTACGATCAGCGACTTCTTCGACCTCTGCGCGATGGACGGCTACGTGGTCGAGCGCTGGCTCGGGTTGGACGACCAGGGCAAGCGCACGCCCTGGCGTCGCAACCGCCGGCTCGCCAACCTGTTCGCCGAACAGGGCTTGTTCCTTCTGCGCCGACGCTAGCGGCCGGCGGCAGGGGCCGCGGCGGGGCGGGCGCCGGGCGCGTTCGGTTCGGTTCTGAATGCGGCGAGCGCAACCGCTGGTGGGTTGATGGTTAACGGATCCTTGACGCAGGGTGGAGGGCAAGGAGTTTCCCCTATGGCCAAGATCCGCGAATACCGACGCATCGACTTCGGCACCGACATGATCGCCGAAGCGGTTCGGCTCTGCATCGCCGACCTGATCCGCCTTGAGATGCCGGATGCCGAACTCGAGCACGTGCGCATGGCGGAGGGCGAAGAGGACCTGCCGGAGGAGGCCGTGGTGGTGGCGCGCTGGCGCCGTTCGGGCGGGCAGTGGCGCGACTGCACGATGGACGCCGAGGAGCTGACGGCGGTTCTGATCGGCTGGTGCCGGCTTGCCGGGATCCCGCTTCCCCGAAGCGGCGAGAAGGCGCTCGAGCCGGCGGCCGACGGCGTGACGCTGGTGATCCGCCACAAGGGCCTTGCGCGCAGCGGCGCGCTGCACTGAGCCGATCGGGAGGGACCCTGCTCGACGCCGGCTCAGGACCCCGTCTCCGCCCGCGTGTCTATCTCGCGGGGCCTGAAGTGTTCCTGCCCGACGCGCTCGAAGTGCTCGCCGCCAAGAAACGAATCTGCCTGCCGCTCGGGCTCGAGCCGGTGGCGCCCTTGATCGATACCCCGCCGCCCCCGGCCGCGACAGCCCGCGCCCGGGCCTTCGCCATCGCCGCCGGCAACGAGGCGCTGATCCGGTCCTGCGTGGCGGTGATCGCCAACCTCTCCCCGTTCCGCGGTGTGTCAGCCGATGTCGGAACGGTCTACGAGGTCGGGCTCGCGCGCGGGCTCGGCCTCGCCCTGTTCGCCTATACCTGCGACCCGCGCGACTACGCCGCCCGCGTGCTCGCCGATCCGGACGGGCTCGACATCGAGGATTTCGGCCTCTCCGACAATCTGATGATCGAGGGCGGCATCGCCGGGGCGGGCGGCACCTTCCTGCGCGTCTCCGCCCCTTCGGCCGACCCCTGGCGCGACCTCGGCACGTTCACGGCCTGCGCCCGCGCCGCCGCCGCCGCGCTCGCGGCACGGCCACGTTGAGGCCCAGACGAACCTTGGGTTGCAGCCGGGCCGTTGGCTTGGCACAACCGGTACGGAGGCACGGGACAGGCCCGCACCGCGCGCCACCACGGCAAGAACTCGAACCGCACGGGAGCATCGCCATGCACCGTGACCTATCCAAACGGCTCGGGGCGACGTCCCTCGCCGCGGCGCTCTGCCTAGGCCTCGCCGGAACCGCCTCGGCCCAGGCTCCTCAGGCAAACACCTTCGACGTGATCAAGGCTCGCGGCCAGATCGTCTGCGGCGTCAACACGGGCCTTGCCGGCTTCGCCGCGCCCGACAGCCAGGGCGTGTGGCGCGGCCTCGACGTCGATCTCTGCCGCGCCGTCGCCGCCGCCATGTTCGGCGACGCCTCGAAGGTCCGCTTCGTGCCGACCACGGCGCAGCAGCGCTTCACCGCCCTGCAGTCTGGCGAGGTGGACCTGCTCGCGCGCAACACGACCTGGACGCTCTCGCGCGACACCTCGCTCGGTTTCGACTTCGTCGGCATCAACTTCTATGATGGCCAGGGCTTCATGGTGAAGCGCAGCCTCGGCCTCAAGAGCGCGAAGGAACTCGACGGCGCGACGATCTGCGTCCAGCCGGGCACCACCACCGAGCTCAACCTCGCCGACTGGTTCCGCGCCAACAATCTCCGTTTCACGCCGGTGGTGATCGAGCGGCTCGAGGAGGTGAACCAGGCCTTCTTCTCCGGCCGCTGCGATGCGCTCACCACCGACGTCTCCGGCCTCGCCGCGGTGCGCTCGACCCAAGGGCCGCGTGCGGAGGAGTACGTGATCCTGCCGGAGGTGATCTCGAAGGAGCCGCTCGGGCCGGTGGTCCGGCACGGTGACAGCCGCTGGGCCGACCTCGTGCGCTGGGTCCATTTCGCGATGGTCGAGGCCGAGGAGCTCGGCCTGACCTCGGCCAACATCGACCAGCACCTCAACAGCCAGAACCCGGCGATCCAGCGCTTCGTGGGCGCCGCTGGAGGGTTGGGCCAGATGCTCGGCGTCGACAACCGCTGGGCTTACAACATCGTCAAGCAGGTCGGGAACTACGGCGAGAGCTACGCCCGGAACGTCACCCCGATCGGCATCCCGCGCGGCCAGAACGAGCTCTGGACCAAAGGCGGGCAGATGTACGCGCCGCCGATGCGCTGAGCGGCGTACGCGCGGACGCCACCCGCCCGAGCGCGGCATCCGCGCGCCGCGCTCGTGTGCAGTCTGCCGCGCAACTGTGCAGACGGGCCGCGTCCTCGGCCGGAGCGGCCCGTTTTGCCGTCTCTTCCGTCCATCAATCCTGTTGAACGGGGCCTGCCGCTGCCCCACAGTGCCTGGGCGATCTGCCGGAGTGCGGTCAAGGAGGCACCGCCACGGCAGCGCGGGTCGCGAACGGGGACCTGTGCGAAGCGGCACGCCCCGCTCGGCTCAAGGGAGTTCTGAGGTCTGGGACGGAGGGGTCGATGCGACACAGCATGCACGCCGGCATCATTGCGGCAGCGTTCACACTTGGCACGGCCGGGTTCGCGGCCGCGCAGCAGGCACCAACGTTCGACGCCGTGAAGGCGCGCGGGGTTCTGAATTGCGGCGTCTCCACGGGCGTGGCCGGGTTCTCGAACCCCGACAGCCAGGGCGTGTGGCGCGGGCTCGACGTCGATGGCTGCCGTGCCGTCGCCGCCGCCATGTTCGGCGACGCCTCGAAGGTCCGTTACATCGGCACGACGAGCCAGAGCCGTTTCCCCGCGCTCCAGTCGGGCGAGGTGGACCTGCTCGTTCGCACCACGACCTGGACGCTCGCCCGCGAGGCGAGCCTCGGCTTCCAGTTCGCCGGCATCAACTTCTATGACGGCCAGGCCTTCATGGTGAAGCGCTCGCTCGGCGTCACCTCGGCCAAGCAGCTCGACGGCGCGACCGTGTGCGTGCAGCCCGGCACCACGACGGAGCTCAACCTCGCCGACTATTTCCGCACCAACCGGATGTCGTTCCGGGCGGTGGTGATCGAGAATGTCGAGGAGATCCGCAACGCCTTCATCTCCGGCCGCTGCGACGTCTACACCAGCGACAGCTCCTCGCTCGCCTCGTTCCGCGCCACCCAGGGGCCGAACGCGGAGCAGTACGTGATGCTGCCCGAGATCATCTCCAAGGAGCCGCTCGGGCCCGTCGTGCGCAAGGGCGACCAGAAGTGGTTCGACCTCGTGCGCTGGACCTTCTTCGCGAAGATCGCCGCCGAGGAGCTCGGCGTCACCTCGGCCAATGTCGACCAGATGCTCCAGAGCCAGAACCCCGAGATCCAGCGCCTGCTCGGCGTGACCGGCGGGCTCGGGCAGATGCTCGGCGTCGACAACCGCTGGGCCTACAACATCATCAAGCAGGTCGGGAATTTCGAGGAGATCTGGGAGCGCAACATCACCCCGATTGGCGTTCCCCGCGGCATCAACGCGCTGTGGACCAAGGGCGGGCTGATGTACGCGCCGCCGATCCGCTGACCGGCAGAAGACACGAGAGGGGAGGCCTCTGTGCCTCCCCCGGACCGCGTTTCCGGAGACAAGCGAGACGCGATGCCGAACCAGGCAGCGACCGCAGATCCGCGCTACACCCGCAGGCCGCCTGCGCGCCGCTTCTCCCTCTCGTGGCGCGACCCGAGGGTACGCAACATCTTCTGGCAGGTGGTGATCCTCGGCGTCGTCGGCCTCGCCGTCTGGTGGCTCGCCGTCAACACGATGCGCAACCTCGAGGTGCGGCGGATCGCCACCGGCTTCGGCTTCCTCGAGCGCGAGGCGGGGCTGCCGATCGGCGAGCACCTGATCCCCTATTCCCCGGCGGACACCTATGCCCGCGCCCTGCTCGTGGGCGTGCTCAACACGCTGCGTGTGGCCGTCATCGGCGCGGTGCTCGCGACCCTCCTCGGCACGATCATCGGCATTGCGCGGCTGTCGCGGAACTGGCTGGTCGCGAAGCTCGCCGCCGTCTATGTCGAGGTGCTGCGCGACCTGCCGCTTCTCCTGCAGCTCCTGTTCTGGTACGGGCTGATGCAAGGGCTGCCTGGGCCGCGCCAGGCGCTGAAGCCCCTCGAGGGCGTTTTCCTGTCAAACCGCGGAATCAAGTTCCCCTGGCTCGTGTGGGAGCCTGCCCACTCCGCCGCCCTGCTCGCCCTTGCAGGCGGGCTCGTCGGGACCTGGGCGGTGTCGCGTGCCCTCCGGGCGCGCCAGAACGCGACCGGCCAGCGCACGCCGCTCTGGCCGTTCGCGCTTGCGCTGATCGTCGGCCTTCCGCTCGCCGTCTGGGCGGCGATGGGGGCGCCCTTCACGCTCGACATGCCGGTGCTTCGGGGCTTCAACTTTCAGGGTGGGGCGACCATCAGCCCGGAGTTCGCGGCTCTCCTCTTGGGCCTTGTGCTCTACACGGCGGCCTTCGTCGCCGAGATCGTCCGCGCCGGCATCCAGGCGATCCACCACGGGCAGTGGGAGGCGGCCGGGGCGCTCGGCCTCAAGCGCAGCGACCAGCTCCGACTCGTGATCCTGCCGCAGGCGCTGCGCGTGATCGTGCCGCCGCTGACGAGCCAGTATCTCAACATCACGAAGAACAGTTCGCTTGCGGTCGCGATCGGCTACCAGGACATCGTCTCGGTCGCGAACACGACGATCAACCAGACCGGCCAGGCGATCGAGGGGATCGCCATCATCATGATCGTCTACCTCACGATCAGCCTGTCCATCTCGGCCTTCATGAACTGGTACAACGCGAAGATCGCGTTGAAGGAGCGCTAGGCGATGACCCCGCCTCCGGCAGAGGCAGCGGCGATCCCAGCCGGTGCGAGCCTTCCCCCCTCCCGAGAGCGCGCAGCACCACGCCTGAGCACGGGGCCGATCGGCTGGCTTCGCGCGAACCTGTTCCGTTCCTGGGCGTCGACGGCGGTCACGCTCGTGCTCGCCTATCTCGTGATCCGCTGGACCTTCGCCTTCTTCGAGTGGGCCGTCCTGAACGCCGTGTGGTCGGTTCCGGGAACGGGGCAGAACGTCGACACCTCCGCCTGCCGGGCGTTGCAGGGGGCGGGCGCGTGCTGGGCGCTGATCGCCGAGAAGTATCGGTTCATCCTGTTCGGCCTCTACCCGTTCGACCAGCAGTGGCGGCCGGCGATCTGTGTCGCGATCTTCATCGGCCTCTACGTCGTGTCGGCGATGCGCCGGTTCTGGCGGCGCGAGCTCCTCCTGATCTGGCTCGCTGCGCTTGCCGTGATCGGCACCCTGATGTGGGGTGGGGTGTTCGGCCTGCCCTATGTGCCGCAGGAGCGCTGGGGCGGGCTGATCATCACCCTGATCCTTTCGACCTTCGGCATCGCCTTCGCCTTCCCGCTCTCCATCCTCGTCGCACTCGGGCGTCGGGCGAACAACCTGCCGGCGGTCAAGGCGCTCTGCGTCGTCTACATCGAGCTCATTCGCGGCGTGCCGCTGATCAGCCTCCTGTTCATGGCGTCCGTGATGTTCCCGCTCTTCCTGCCGGAGGGGATGAACATCGACAAGCTCCTGCGCGCCCAGATTGCGATCATCCTGTTCGCGGCGGCCTATCTCGCCGAAGTGGTGCGCGGCGGGCTGCAGGCCCTGCCGCGCGGGCAGTACGAGGCGGCTGAGGCGCTCGGCCTCACCTATTGGCAGAAGACCGGGCTGATCATCCTCCCCCAGGCGCTTCGGATGGTGATCCCCCCCCTGGTCAACACCTTCATCGGCATGTTCAAGGATACCTCTCTCGTGCTGATCATCGGCATCTTCGACCTGCTCAACACCGCCAAGGCCTCGATCATCGAGCCTGCCTGGCAGGGCTTCGGGACGGAGGCCTATCTCACCGTCGCGGCGATCTACTTCGTGTTCTGCTTCGCGATGTCGAGCTACTCGGCCGGTCTCGAGGAGGAGTTCAACCGCCACCGCCGGCGCTGACGCGAAAGGAAGGAGAGGCATGCAGCAGACGGCGCCCCTGACACCGGCGAACGATCACGCCGCAGAGCTCGTCAACGCCAAGGTGATGATCGAGCTCGATCGGGTCAACAAATGGTTCGGCCCGCTGCACGTGCTGCGCGACGTAAGCCTCGCTGTGAAGGAGCGCGAGCGCGTCGTCGTCTGCGGCCCTTCGGGCTCCGGCAAGTCCACCATGATCCGCTGCATCAACCGGCTCGAGCAGCACCAGGAGGGAAGGATCGTCGTCGACGGGATCGAACTGACCGACGACCTGCGCAACATCGACGCCATACGCCGCGAGGTCGGCATGGTGTTCCAGTCCTTCAACCTGTTTCCGCATCTGACCATCCTCGAGAACCTCACGCTTGCGCCGATCTGGGTGCGCAAGATGCCGAAGAAGGAGGCCGAGGAGCTCGCGATGACCTATCTCGCCCGGGTGAAGATTCCCGAACAGGCGCACAAGTATCCGGGCCAGCTCTCGGGCGGGCAGCAGCAGCGCGTGGCGATCGCCCGCGCCCTCTGCATGCGACCGAAGATCATGCTGTTCGACGAGCCGACCTCGGCGCTCGACCCGGAGATGATCAAGGAGGTGCTCGACGTGATGGTCGAGCTCGCCGAGAGCGGCATGACGATGGTCGTGGTCACGCACGAGATGGGCTTCGCCCGCCAGGTGGCCGACCGCGTGGTGTTCATGGACCGCGGCGAGGTGATCGAGGTTGCGCCGCCGACCGAGTTCTTCGGCAACCCGCGGTCGGAGCGCCTGAAGCTGTTCCTGAGCCAGATCCTGCGCGGGCATTGAGGGCGGGCCGCGCGGCCGCCCGCTCGGCATTTCGACCAGGCTCGCCGTCTGTCCGTCCACGGAAGGAACGGCGGAGAGGGATCGCGCGCGCGACCATCCCTTGAGCGCCAGTCCCCAGGCGATTGCGGTGACACATCGCCCTTTCGGGACGTGCTAGGATCGTTCCGATGTCGGGCGCATCTCTCCCCGGCTGCGCGGCCCGCGCCGCCGTGATCGCGCCCGCTCACACCTCCGCCCGATCGCGGCGCCCGAGCACCGCACCGGCAAGCACCGGCCACAGCAGCACGACGACGCACGCGATCCAGAGCCCCGACGCGAGCGGGCTCCCCACCAGGATCGCGAGGTCGCCGCCCGAGAGCGCCATGGCGCGGCGAAGATTGTCCTCGAGCATCCGCCCGAGCACCATCCCGAGCAGGAGCGGCACGAGCGGAACGCCCGCCTTGCGCGCCGCCCAGCCGGCGACGCCGAAGCCGGTGGCGAGCAGCAGGTCGAGCACCGAATTGTTCACCGCCCACACGCCGGTGAAGGCGAGCGCGATCACGAGCGGGTAGAGCACCCAAGGGGGGATCAGGAGCATCCGCACGAACAGGCGGATCAGCGGCAGGTTCAGCACAAGTAGAACGACGTTGGCGAGATACATCGAGGCGATCAGCCCCCAGACCAGCGGCGCATTGTCACGGAACAGCAACGGCCCGGGCGTGATGTCGTAGAGCATCAGCGCCCCCATCATCACCGCGGTCGTCGCCGACCCGGGGATGCCGAGGGCCAGCATCGGGATCATCGAGCCTGCATGCGAGGCGTTGTCGGCCGTCTCCGGCGCGGCGACCCCGCGGATGTCGCCCTTGCCGAAGCCGGCGTTCGGCCCGGCGAGGCGACGCTCGATTGCATAGGCGAGCGGGGTCGCGAGCGTGGCTCCCGCTCCCGGCAGCACGCCGACGACGAAGCCCGCAAGCGCGCTTCGGAGCATCGTCGGCAGGGTCATCACGATGTCGGCGATAGCAAGGCCGCCCCGCCCGACCTCCGGCACCGCCTCGACCGCGTCGCCGCGGCGTTCGATCAGTTCGAGCACTTCGGCGACCGCGAACAGGCCGATCACCACCACGGTGAAGTCGATCCCGTCGAGGAACTCGAGCTCGCCGAAGGTGAAGCGCTCGATCCCTGTGCCGCTGTCGGTGCCGACGGTCGCAAGCAGGAGGCCGATCGCCCCGGCAGCAAGGGCCTTCGCCGCCGACCCGCCGCCGATCCCGGCGGCGGCCGCAAGCGCGAGCGCGACGAGGGCGACATACTCGGCCGGCCCGAAGGCGAGGCCCGCGCGCGCGATCGTCGGCGCGGCGAGCGTCAGCAGCACCACCGCGCCTGTGCCGCCGACGAAGGAGCCGATCGCGGTGATGGCAAGTGCGCGCGCCCCCTCGCCGCGACGCGCCATCGGGTGGCCGTCGAGTGTGGTCATCACGCTCGAGGGGTCGCCCGGCACGTTGAGGAGGATCGCCGCGATCCGACCGCCATAGCCGCCGCCGGAATACGTGGCGGCCATCAGGATCAGCGCCGAGGTCGCGGGAAGCTTGAGCGCGTAGACGAGCGGCAGCAGGAGGGCGATCGCGTTCACCGGGCCGATCCCCGGCAGGGCGCCCACCACCGTGCCGACGAAGGCGCCGGCAACCGCGAGCGCGAGGTTGAGCGGCGTCAGAGCGGTCGCGAAGCCGGCGGCGAGAAGCCCGAACGCGTCCATCAGAGCCCGACCGGCCCGACCACGGCCCCGAGCACGCCTCCGGGGAGCGGGATCTCGAGCAGACGATCAAACAGCGCGTGCAGCGCCGCCCCGACGCCGAGGCCGAACAGGACGGAGACAAGCGGGCGACCGCCGAACACCATCGCCGAGAGCGCGACGGCGAGAGCAGTCGCAAGAACGAAGCCCAAGGGCCGCATCAGCAGCGCGTAGAGGACGAGCGCCGCTGCGGCGGCGGCGATCGCCCCGAGCCGCCGCGCCGATGGCCAGGCGACCGGAGGGCCGGGCCGCACGGCGACGAGGACCCCGCAGGCGAGCAGGACCGAGCCCGCCACCGTCGGGAAGGGCTTCGGCCCGACCGGGTCGCCCAGGAACCGGACCTCGAGACCCTGCGCGGCCCAGATCGCGGCAAGCCCGAGCGCAGCGAGCGCCAGGCCGAGCACCCGGTCGGTGCGCCCACGCACCGTCACGCCCCCGCCGGCCCGGGCGGGCGTGCCGCTACTGGATCAGCCCCATCTCCCGCGAGAGAGCGCGCATCATCTCGACGCGCTCCTTGGCCAGGGCCGTGAAGTCGGCACCGAGGCTGTCGTAGGCGAACAGGCCCTGGCCGTCGCGCGCCGCCGCCCAGGCCGGGTGGGCGGTGAGCTTCCTGAGCGCCTCGACCCAGAACCGATACGCCTCCTCCGGGGCACCGGGCGGCATGTAAAGCCCGCGCACGATCGCCCATTCGACATCGACCCCCTGCTCCTTCGCGGTCGGCACCTCGGCGAAGGGACCCGGCAGGCGGTTCGGCGAGAGGGTCGCGAGCACGCGCACCTCCCCGGCGGCGAGCTGCCCCTTCACTTCGGAGGCATCGCCCGGGAACACCTGGATGTGGCCGCCGAGCAGAGCGGCCATCGCCTGGCCGCCGCCCTCGTAGGCGACGTAGCGCATCGCGCGCGGGTTCACCCCGGCGGCACGCGCGATCAGCGCCGCCTTCATCCAGTCCTGGCTGCCGACGGTCCCGCCCGCCCCCATCGGCACCGAGGCGGGGTTCGCCTTCAGCGCCGCGACGAGATCGCCGAGCGTGCGGAACGGGCTGTCCTTCCGCACCACGATGACGCCGAAATCGGCGCCGATCGCCCCCACCCAGCGTACGTCGTTCTCGGTCCAGCGCCCGAACTTGCCCTGGGCGAGGTTGAGCCAGGACCCGGTCGAGACCGCGACGACGACGTTCGGGTCGGCCCGACGCTGCGCCTGGATGTGGTTCATCGCGACCGCACCGATCCCCCCCGGCATGTTGGTGGTGCGCATCGGCGCGGCGACGATGCCGAGCTCGTTCAGCATCCGCCCCGTCAGCCTGCAGGTGAGATCGAACCCGCCGCCCGGGGCGGCGCCTGCGATGCATTCCGGGCTGGTCGGCTGCCACTGCGCTGCCGCCGGTGCGGCGGCAAGGACGAGTGTGGCCAGCGCGATGGTGGTTCGGATCATCCCTTCCTCCCAGACCTGCTGCGTCTCGCGCCGCTCGCGCGATCGTGCCATCGCCCTGTCCCCCCTTGTCACCCCCCCGGGTCGGGAGCGGGTGGGAGGTGCGTTTTCGGTTCCAGCGGATCGCCGTTTCATGGTCAGATCCCCAGGCGAACGATTTGGGAACGACGCCGGATGGCCTACCGCCTGTCACGGATCGAGGGCATCGGGCCCGTCTACGCCGCGAAGCTCGCCGACGCCGGCCTCGCGACGACCGACGACCTGCTTGAGGCGGCGGCACGGCCGAAGGGCCGTGCCGCGCTGGCGGAGAGGACCGGGATCAGCGAGACGCTGATCCTGAAATGGGCCAACCGGGCCGACCTGATGCGCGTCAAGGGCATCTCCGAGGAGATCAGCGACCTCCTCGAGGCGGCGGGAGTCGACACGGTCGCCGAGCTCAAGCGCCGCCGGCCCGACCATCTGGCCGCGGCGCTGCGCGCGGTCAACGAGCGAAAGCGCCTCGTCCGGCGCGTTCCCGGCGAGGCGCAGTGCGCGCGGTTCATCGCGGCCGCGAAGGCCCTGCCGCGCGTGCTGAGCTACTGACCGCGCCCGGGCGTTGACCCGGGCGGCCCGGGCAGGAACCATCCCCGCTCATTGCGCCGGATCCTCTTGATGCAGCACCCGCTCACTGCGACCGAACCCTGGGCACGGCTCGCCGCCCTCGCCGCACGGCCGGACGCCGGCGCGATCCGGCGCCGCCTGCTCGAGGATCCGAACCGGTTCGCGAGGCTTTCGCGCACCGGGGCAGGCCTCCTGCTCGATCTCTCCCGAACCGCGCTCGACGATACAACCCTCGAGGCCCTGCTTGCGCTGGCCGAGGCGGCGCGGGTTACCGAGAAGCTCGCGGCGATGGCGCGCGGCGAGATCGTGAACACGACGGAACGACGCGCCGCGCTGCACATGGCGCTGCGGGCGCCGCGCGACGCCGGGTTCCGCGCCGACACCGGCAACGGGTGGGAAGACGCCTCGGCGATCGTCCACGCCGAGCTCGGGCGGATGCGGCAGTTCGTCGCCGAGGTGCACGAGGGGCGCGCGCGCGGCGCCACAGGGGCTCCCTTCGCCTCCGTCCTCAACCTCGGCATCGGCGGGTCTGACCTGGGCCCCGCGATGGTGACGGAGGCGCTCGCCGCCCTGCCGGCGCGGCTTGATGCGCGCTTCGTCTCGAATATCGATGGCCACGCGCTCGCCCCCGTACTCGCGAGCCTCGATCCGGCACGCACGCTCGTGCTCGTCGCCTCGAAGACCTTCACAACCCAGGAGACGATGGCGAACGCCAAGGTCGTGCGCTCCTGGCTCGTCTCGGCGCTCGGCGAGGGGGCGGTCGCTGCGCAGGTGGTGGCTCTGTCCTCGAACGCGCGCGCGGTCGCCGAGTTCGGTGTGCTTCCGGAACGGACTTTCGGCTTCCGCGACTGGGTGGGCGGGCGCTTCTCCCTCTGGGGCCCGATCGGGCTTGCGATCGCGCTCGCCCGCGGCTGGGAGGCCTTCGCCTCGCTGCTCGCCGGGGCGCATGCGATGGACCGGCACATGCTCACGGCGCCGGCTGCGGAGAACCTGCCGCTCCTACTGGCCCTCGCCCATACCTGGCACGCCACCTTCCGCGGCCACGCGGCCTATGCCTGCCTTCCCTATGACCAGCGGCTCGCGCGCCTGCCCGCCTGGCTGCAGCAGCTCGAGATGGAGAGCAACGGCAAGCGCGTCGACGTCACGGGGCAGCCTGTCCCCTTCCCCACTGCGCCGGTGGTGTTCGGCGAGCCGGGAACGAACGCCCAGCACAGCTTCATGCAGCTCCTGCACCAGGGCACCCAGGTGATCCCGGCCGACATCATCATCGTTGCGCGGCCGGACCATGCGCTCGCCGAGAACCACCGCATCTTGCTCGCCCACGCCCTCGCCCAAGCGGCGGCGCTCGCTCTCGGCCGGTCCGCCGCCGAGCAGGAAGGCGCGATGCTCGCCTCCGGCATGGACGCGGCAGAGGCGCGGCGTCTTTCGCCGCACCGGCACTTCCCCGGCGATCGGCCGTCGATCGGCATCGTCCTGCCGCGGCTCGAGCCCGTCTCGCTCGGCGCCCTGCTCGCTCTGTACGAGCACAAGGTGGCGGCGCAGGCCGCTCTGTGGGGAATCAACGCCTTCGACCAGTGGGGGGTGGAGCTCGGCAAGACGCTTGCCGCCGGCACACTCCCTGCGCTCGAGACGGGCGAGACGGGCGCCCTCGACCCAGCGACAGGCGGGCTCGTGCGGGCGCTCTGCCGGATGGGCGCGTGATGGACGGTCTCCCGCCGCGTCGGCCGCAACGTGTCCGGCTCCTGCCGCCGGCGGTGGCCGACCGGATCGCCGCCGGCGAGGTGGTCGAACGCCCCGCCGCGGTGGTGAAGGAGCTCGTCGAGAACGCGCTCGATGCCGGGGCGAGCCGGATCGCGGTGGCGCTCGAGGAAGGCGGACTTTCTCGCATCACGGTCGAGGATGACGGCGCAGGGATGGAGGCGGAGGACCTCGCTCTTGCGGTCGAGCGGCACGCGACCTCGAAGCTCGCCGACGAGCGGCTGATTGAGATTGTCACGCTCGGCTTCCGCGGCGAGGCGCTCCCCTCGATCGGCGCCGTCGCGAAGCTCGAGATCGTGTCGCGTCCGCGCGGCGCGGCCGAGGGCCATGCGATCACCGTCATCGCCGGGGCGAAGGGAGAGGTGCGCCCTGCCGCGTCGAGCCCCGGCACGCGCGTGACGGTGCGCGAGCTGTTCTTCAATGCTCCCGCACGGCTGAAGTTCCTGAAGGGGCCACGCGCCGAGGCAGAGGCGTGCCTCGCCGCTCTGCGACGCCTCGCGCTTGCCCATCCCGGGGTGGCGTTCCACGCGAGCGTCGACGGCCGAGAGGCGCTCTCCCTCGCACCGGCCGATTTCGCCACGCGCGCGTCGCGGCTCCTCGGCCAGGACTTCGCCGCACATGCGATCCCGCTTTCAGCAGAGCGCGGTCCGATTCGGCTCTCCGGTCTCGTCGGGCCGCCGAGCTTGACACGGGCGACGGCTGCCGAGCAGCACGTCGTGGTGAACGCGCGGCCGGTGACCGACCGCCTCCTGCGCACAGCCCTGCGCGTCGCCTACGCGGAGCTGATCGAACGCGGCCGGCACCCGATGGCAGCTCTGGTGCTCGACCTTCCCCCGCCACTCGTCGATGTCAACGTCCATCCGGCTAAGACGGAGGTGCGGTTCCGCGATGCCGAGGCGGTGCGCGGCTTCGTGATCGGAGCGATCCGATCCGCGATCGCGACGACGCACGCACCCCCCGCACCGGCCGCTCCCCTTCGCTTCGCCGCGCCGGCGCCGGCGCGGCCAGGGCTCGCCGAGGCGCCGGTGCTCCCACTCGTTGCACCGCCCGCCGCGCCGAGGGTCGAGCCCGCACCGCCGCCACCCCATCCGCTCGGTGCCGCCCGGGCCCAGCTTCTTGCCACCTACATCGTCGCCGAGACGGCGGACGGGGGGGTGATCCTCGTCGACCAGCACGCTGCCGCCGAGCGCCTCGCCCATGAGGCGCTTAAGGCGGCACGCGCCTCGGGCCCCGTGCCCGCGCAGGCGCTGCTTGTTCCGGGCGTGGTCGAGCTCGATCCGGCCTCCGTGCGGCGAGTGCTCGCCCATGCCGACGGCCTCGCCGCGCTCGGCCTCGCGGTCGAGCCGTTCGGGGAGGGTGCGGTGCTGGTGCGAAGCCTTCCCGTGCCGCTCGCGGGAGCGGACCCAGCGCCGCTTGTGCGCGACATCGCCGACGAGCTCGCCGACGCGGGGGAGACGACGGCGCTCGCGTCGCGGCTCGACGCCGTGCTCGCCCGTATGGCCTGCCATGGCTCGATCCGCGCCGGGCGGAGGCTGTCGCTCGCCGAGATGGACGCCCTTCTCCGCGCGATCGAGACGACACCCGGCAGCGGCACCTGCAGCCACGGCAGGCCCACCTGGATCAGGCTCGCGAAGGCGGATCTCGAGCGCCTGTTCGGCCGGCGCTGAGGGTCAGCCGAGCGGGTGCCCGGCCGGCGTTTCGCGACACGCCCCTGAGCGCCGCTCCGACCGGGCGCGACCCGACGACGTTGACCCTCGGCTCGACGGACGCTCACCGCCGATCTCGAGGCGGAGCGGCTTCGTTTCGAACGGGCTCGGCAGCGGACCCCTCGACACTGATTCGGGCGGTCAGGCGGGCTGTTTCTCGGGCGCCGGCTCAGCCGTCACCGTGGCGTCGTTCATCCTCGGGCCGGACATGTCGTCGAGCGAGGCCGAAGGCTCGAGCGTCAGGATCTCCTCGAACTCGGTGATGTTGTTGAGTTCCGTTCCCATCGCGATGTTGGTCACACGCTCGAGGATGAACTCGAGCACCACGGGAACCTGATGCTCGTCCATCAGCGCGCGGGCCTTCTTGAAGGCCTCCTTGAACTCGTTCGGGCTCTTCACGCGCAACGCCTTGCAGCCGAGCCCCTCCGCCACCGCCACATGGTCAACACCGTAGCCGGCCACGCCGTCCTCGTCGCGCATGTTGATGTTGTCGAAGGCGAGGCTGACCTCGAAATCCATCTGGAAGCCGCGCTGCGCCTGGCGGATCAGGCCGAGATAGGAGTTGTTCACGACAATGTGGAGATAGGGCAGCTTGTACTGGGCCCCGACGGCGAGCTCCTCGATCAGGAACTGGAAATCGTAGTCGCCGGACAGGGCGACGATCTCGCGGTGCGGGTCGGCCGCGCGCACGCCGAGTGCGGCGGGAAGCGTCCACCCAAGCGGGCCGGCCTGGCCGCAGTTGATCCAGTTGCGCGGCTTGTAGACGTGCAGGAACTGCGCGCCTGCGATCTGCGACAGCCCGATCGTCGTGACGTAGCAGGTGTCGCGCGAGAACGCCTCGTTCATCTCCTGGTAGACGCGCTGCGGCTTCAGCGGCACCTGGTCGAAATGCGTCCGACGCAGCATGGTGCGCTTGCGGTGCAGGCACTCGGCCGCCCAGTCGCTCCAGTCGGGCAGCCTGCCCTCCGCCTTCCACGCTTCCGCCACCTCGACGAACAGCGCGAGCGCCGCCCCCGCATCCGAGACGATGCCGAAATCAGGGTTGAACACGCGGCCGATCTGCGTCGGCTCGATATCGACATGAATGAACCGCCGCCCCTCGGTGTACACCTCGATCGAGCCGGTGTGGCGGTTGGCCCAGCGGTTGCCGATCCCGAGCACGAAATCGCTCTTGAGGAACGTGGCGTTGCCGTAGCGGTGCGAGGTCTGCAAGCCCACCATGCCGGCCATCAGCGGATGGTCGTCCGGGATCGAGCCCCAGCCCATCAGCGTCGGGATCACCGGGATGCCGGTGACCTCGGCGAAGCGCACGAGCAGGTCTGATGCATCGGCGTTGATAATACCTCCACCCGCGACGATCAGCGGCCGCTCGGCGGTCACGAGCATGCCCATCGCGTGCTCTATCTGCGCGCGCGTCGCCGCGGGCTTGTAGACGGGCAGCGGCGCATAGGTCGTGTCGTCGAACTCGATCTCGGCGTTCTGCACGTCGAGCGGAAGGTCGATCAGGACCGGGCCGGGGCGCCCGGAGCGCATCACGTGGAAGGCCTGCTGGAACACGCGCGGCACGAGGCCCGGTTCGCGCACCGTCACCGCCCACTTGGTGACGGGCTTGGCGATCGATTCGATGTCGACGGCCTGGAAGTCCTCCTTGTGCAGCTTCGCGCGCGGCGCCTGCCCCGTGATGCAGAGGATCGGCACGCTGTCGGCCTGCGCGGTGTAGAGGCCGGTGATCATGTCGGTTCCGGCAGGACCGGACGTGCCGATGCAGACGCCGATATTGCCCGGGGCGGCACGGGTATAGCCGTCGGCCATGTGCGAGGCGCCCTCGACATGGCGCGCGAGGATGTGGCGGATCGTTCCGCGACGCCGCAGCGCGGCATAGAGCGGGTTGATCGCCGCTCCCGGCACGCCGAACGCGACCGTGACCCCCTCCTTCTCAAGCACCCGAACCGCTGCCTCGACCGCCGGCATCCTCGGCATCGCCCGCTCTCCATTCCGTGATCACGTCCTGACAGGCGCTCGCGGCACGCCCGTCGCCGGCAGATGGGAGAGAACGATGTGCCCTGCAAGCCGCCCAGGACGGCTTTCCGCGATGTGGAAATGGGACACGAATCGACTTTAATTTCAGTCCTTTGAGCGCCCCCCGACTTGCGCTGTCAGCGCCGCCGCCGCGGCGGCGACGAGGCTCCCCGCACGGGCGAGGGCGGCATCGTCGATCCGGGCGACCGGGCCGGAGAGGGACAGCGCCGCGAGCGGCCGCCCGTCCTCGTCAAGGATCGCGGCGGCCACACAGCGCAGGCCAACCGCGTGCTCCTCGTCGTCGATCGCAAAGCCACGCCGACGGGTCGCCTCGAGGTCGTCGCGCAGCTTCCGTGGCGTGTCGAGGGTCCGGGGTGTCATCCGCGGCAGGCCGTGCATCTGAAGGATCCGGGTCACCTCCGCCTCCGGAAGCCGCGCGAGCATGGCCTTGCCGACACCGGAGCAGTGCATCTTCACCCGCCCGCCGGGGCGGGCGATCGCGCGCATCATCTGCCGCGACTCGACCTGGCCCATGCACACCGCCTCGCCGCCCTCCTCGATGTAGAGGTTCGCCGTCTCGCCGGTCTCCTCCATCAGCCGACGCATCGCGGGGCGGGCGAGAGCGAGCAGGTCACGCGCACGCCGGAAGGCCTGGCCGACGGTGAAGGCCTGCACGCCGACCTGCCACACGCCCTCGGCCGCGACGAACCGCACGAACCGGCGGTTCTGAAGCGTGGTCAGAAGCCGGTGCGCGGTGGATGGCGCGAGGCCGACCGTCTGCGCGAGGTCACCGAGGCTCAACCCCTCCGCGCTGTCGGCAAGCGCCTCGAGGAGGGCGAGCGCACGGGCGAGGGACTGAACCTGCGAAGGGTCGCGCGGCGTCTTCGCCCGACGCACCGAACGCCGCACCATCCCCGCCATGCCCACGCTCCCCTCGCCAAGAGAGCGCGGACCTTAGCGGCCGGGACGCGGGAGCGGAAGCCCGTTCCGCGATGCGGAAGGGCGGCGGCTCAGCTGTTCGGGCCGCGCGTCATCGCATAGGGCTGCCAGCGCTGGAGCCCCGAACCCGGCAGCACGGTGGGGTTGACGCAGCTCATCGGCCAGCGCCCGGAGAGCACGAGCGCGAGCTCCTGCCCCACGCGGCGCTTGCGGGCCGGGTCGAAGCGCGACGAGGCGGAGGCGTTGTGCGGCGAGAGGATGACATGCGGCATCGCAAGGAGCGGGTTATCGGGCTTCGGCGGTTCGACCTCGAACACGTCAAGGCCCGCACCAGCGATCCACTTCTCCTCGAGAGCGCGGATCAGCGCCGCCTCGTCCACCGTCGGCCCGCGGCCGGTATTGATGAAGATCGCCGTCGGCTTCATCTGCCGGAAGTGCTTCCCCTTGAGGAAGCCGCGCGTCAGCGGCGTGTCGGGCAGATGCATCGAGACGAAATCCGACTGCGCGAGCACCTCGCTGAGCGCGCCTGGCCTGACCCCGAGATCGGAGAGGGTGAGCTCCTCGACGAACGGGTCGTAGGCGATCATCTGCAACCCGAAGGGCGCGGCACGCTTCGCCACCGCGCGTGCCACGCGGCCGAAGCCGATGAAGCCGAGCGTCAGCCCCATCAGCCGCGGCACGGAGAGCAGCTGCGGCCGCCCCTCGCTCCACCGCCCCTCACGCACCATCCGGTCCTGCTCGATCGCGCGCCGATGCGTCGCGAGCAGGAGCATCATCGCATGGTCGGCCACCTCCTCGATGAAGGTGTCGGGGCAGTTGGTAACGGGGATTCCCTTCGCCGTGGCGGCCGCGACATCGACATAGTCGACGCCGACGGTACCGAGGGCGATGATCTTGCATTTCGTCAACGCATCGATCATGCGCTTGGTGAACTTCATCCCCTTCGCGTAGACGGCGTCAGCCGAAGGGGCCGCGGCGATGAAGCCCTCCTCGGTTGGCGGGCACTCGACGATCTCGGCATCGAGTCCCTCGAGCGCCTCCATCTCGTAGCCATAGCCGCCGCCCGAGGTGGTGAAGGAGGCGCCGGCAGGGGTGAGGATGGTGAACCGTGCCACGTGGTCGATCTCCATGAGGTGTGGAAAGCTGCGGGGCGGCCCTGCCGCCCCAGCCGCGCCTATTCCTTCACCGCTCCCGTCAGCGAGGCGACGTAGTAGTCGACGAAGAAGGAGTAGACGAGCGCGACGGGAAGCGAGCCGAGCAGGGCGCCGGCCATCAGCGCACCCCATTGGTAGACGTCGCCCGTGACGAGCTCGGTCAGGATCGCGACCGGAACGGTCTTCTTCTCCGAGGACTGGATGAAGGCAAGCGCGTAGATGAACTCGTTCCACGACAAGGTGAACGAGAAGATGCCGGCGCTGATCAAGCCCGGAACGGCGAGCGGCAGGGTGATCCGCCTGAAGATCTGCAGCCGTGTGGCGCCGTCGATCAGCGCGCATTCCTCGAGCTCGAACGGGATCGACTTGAAGTAGCCGATCAGAAGCCAGGTGCAGAACGGCACGAGGAAGGTGGGATAGACGAGGATCAGCGCGAAGGGCGTGTCGAACAGGCCGAGCTGCACCACCATCGTCGCGAGCGGAATGAAGAGGATCGAGGGCGGAACGAGATAGGCGAGGTAGATGGCAAGCCCGACATAGTGGCTGCCCTTGAACCGCAAGCGCTGGATCGCATAGGCCGCGAGCGTGGAGGCGAACAGCGACAGGAACGTCGAACCGACCGCGACCCCCATGGTGGTGACGAACCAGGACGGGTAGGCCGTGTTGAACAGGAGGTGATAGACGTGGTCGAGCGTCGGCGAGGAGATCCAGAACGGGTTGTGGTTCTTGAAGTCCATCAGCTCGGCGTTCGGTTTGAACGCAGTGACGGTCATCCAGTAGAAGGGGAAGAGCAGGATGAAGATGAAGCACGAGAGCGGTAGGTAGAGGGTGATGAACCGCCTCTGGCGGCTCTCCCACGACATCCGCTCCGGCGCGCCCTGCTCGGGGCGCGGCGACGCGCTTTCGGCGGCGAGGGCCCGCTCAGTCATTGGCCTCTCCCTGCTGCCACTTGCGCCGCGCGAGCGCGAAGTAGCTGAACAGCGTGGCGAACACGAGGAACGGAATCATGCTGACCGCGATCGCCGCGCCTTCGCCAAGCTGGCCCGCGGGGATGCCGCGCTGGAAGGCGAGAGTCGCGAGCAGATGCGTCGAGTTCACCGGCCCGCCGCGGGTGATGGCGTAGACGAGCTGGAAGTCGGTGAACGTGAAGATGATCGAGAAGGTCATCACGATCGCAAGGATCGGCATGATCATCGGCACGGTGATGTACCGGAACCGCTGCCAGGCGGTCGCTCCATCCAGCATCGCCGCCTCGTAGAGCGAGGGCGGGATGGTCTGCAGGCCCGCAAGCAGCGAGATCGCAACGAACGGGATGCCGCGCCAGATGTTCGCCGCGATCAGTGACCACCGTGCCGGCCACGGGGTGGAGATGAAGTCGATGTTGGTGTCGCGCCACCCCAGCACGTCCACGAACACGTAGGAGATGATCGAGAACTGCGGGTCATAGATCCACCAGAAGGCGATCGCGGACAGCACCGTCGGCACGATCCAGGGCACGAGGATGATCGCCCGGATGAAGCTCTTGAACGGCATGTGCTGGTTGAGGAGCAGCGCGAGCCAGAGCCCGAGCGCGAACTTCCCCACCGTCGCCACCCCCGTGTAGAACACCGAGTAGAATACGGCGTTCCAGAAGATCGGGTCCTCGAACAGGTATTCGAAATTCTCGAGCCCGATCCAGACGCCGCGGCGGCCGATCGTCGCATCCGTGAAGGCGAGCCAGACGCCCAAGCCAAGCGGATAGGTCAGGAATACCGTAAGCAGCCCGACCGCCGGCAGGAGGCACATCACGATCAGGAATGGCTTGAAGTCGAGCAGCCAGCCGAGCCAGGTCTGCTCCCGTCGCACCGGCGTCCAGCGCTGAGGAGCGCTGGCGAGCGGGGCCGTTGTCGATGTCTCCATGCCTCAGGGTCCTGCCGTCACGCCGCATTCGCAAGGCGTCGGCGGCGCCCTCGTTCCGCGGGCGCCGCCGTGCCGTTCGAGGTCAGGTCCTGCGGAAGTGGCGCTGCGCCCGCCGCTCCGCCTCGCGTACCGCCTGCTGCGGCGTCGCCTGCCCGGAGGCGACCGAGGCGCACATCTGAACCATAATGTATTCGGCGTTCGCCGCCGCCGAGGCCTGGCTGATCGGCCCCTTGTAGCCGATCCAGTAGTCCGACTTCATGACGTCGCGGAAGATCGCCACCTTTGGGTCGCCCTTCCACACCGCGCTCTCGGCGTAATTGGCGAGCGGCTGCGACCAGTAGCCGAGGTTCGCCTGAAGCCAGGGGTCGTACTGCTCCGCCTCCATCAGGAAGGCGATCAGCGCCTTGGCGGCGTTGGGGAACCGGCTGTGGCGGAACAGCATGGCGTTGAGCGTGAGCCCCGCCATCGGCGAGGTGGCGGCCTTGCCCTTCGGCATGAGCGTATGCTGCGTGTCCTCGGCGATCGCCGCCGTCGCCGGGTCGTTCTTCAGCGCGAAATAGAGCGAGACGCCGTTCGAGGTGAGCCACAGCTCCTGCGCCGCATAGGCGCGGTTGTTGGAGATGTCGGTCCAGGCGATCGTTCCGGGAATGAAGGTCGGATAGAGCTCCTTGAGGTATTCGAGCGCGGCGATCGTCTCGGGGCTGTTGATCGCCACCCGCCCGTCGGGGTCGACCAGGTATCCGTTGTGCGACCACACGAGCCAGTTCGCGAAGCCATTGCCGTCGCCGACGGCGTTGCCGAGCGCGAAGCCGGGCGGCTTGTTCAGCGCGCGGAGCTTGCGGCAGAGGTCGAGGAAGCCTGCGTGATCATCGGGTGGTGTGGTGTAGCCCGCCTCGTTGACGGCTGATTTGCGCCACACGAGCGGGCCGCCCGAGGCGCCGAAGGGCACGCCGATCCAGGTGTTGGTGTTGTGGCGGGTGCCGTAGCGACGCGCCATCGGCAGCCACCCGCCGTAGCGCGCGCCGAGATATTCCGCGACATCGGTGAGCTCGACCAGCTTGTCGACGTAGATGTGCGGCGCCTCGTTGAAGCCGATGATGATGTCTGGGCCGGCGCCGGTGTTCGCCGTTACCGCCGTCTGCTGGGTGATATCCTCCCAGCCGACGAAATCGACCCGAACCTCCACACCCGTCTGCTGCGTGAAGCGGGCGCAGTTGGCGCGGAACACCTCCTCGTCGGGCTGGACGAAGCGGACGGGGCGGATCATGCGCAGGCTCGCGCCGCGCTCGATCGGCCATGACGGCGGGGTGACATTGGCGCGCTAGATCTGCGCCGAAGTCGGCGCGGCGCCGAGAGCGACCGCGGCCGCAGCCGAGGCGCCGAGCATCAGCGTTCCGCGCCGCGTGGTGATGATGTTGGCCATGACTGTCTCCTCCTCTTTTGTGTGTCATCGCCGAGCTAAATCCGCCGGCCCGACTGCCGGTCGAACAGGTGCACGAACGAAACCTCGGGCAGCACGGAAAGGATCTCCCCGTGCCGTGCCGAGATCCGCTCGCGGAACGCGCCGAGCATCGAGGTGCCGCCGCAGCGCAGGACGACCTGCGTCTCCGACCCGGTGGGCTCCACCACCTGCACCTCCGCCGGGATCCCGGCCGGATCGATCCGCAGATGCTCCGGCCGGATGCCGTAGATCACCTCCGCCGACCGGGCGCCCGAACCGTTCGGCGGCAGCGGCCAGGCGGTGCCGTCCTCCATGCGGAACACGCCGTCCTCGATCCGCCCCTCAAACATGTTCATCGCCGGGCTGCCGATGAAGCCCGCGACGAACAGGTTCGCCGGCCGGTCGTAGAGCTCGAGCGGCGGGCCGATCTGTTCGACGACGCCGTGGTTCATCACCACGATCTTGTCGGCCATCGTCATCGCCTCGATCTGGTCGTGCGTGACGTAGATCGTGGTCACCTTCAGCCGCTGGTGCAGCTCCTTGATCTCGGCGCGCATCGCCACGCGCAGCTTGGCATCGAGGTTGGAGAGCGGCTCGTCGAACAGGAACACCTGCGGGTTGCGCACGATCGCCCGGCCCATCGCCACGCGCTGCCTCTGCCCGCCCGAGAGCTGGCGCGGGTAACGGTGCAGAAGCTGGCCGAGGCCGAGGATCTTCGCCGCCCGCGCGACCTCCTCCTCCATCACCTGCTTCGGTGCGCCCGCGAGCTTGAGCGAGAACGCCATGTTCTCGAACACCGTCATGTGCGGATAGAGGGCGTAGTTCTGGAACACCATCGCGATGTCGCGGTCCTTCGGCGGCACGGTGTTCACCACCCGCCCGCCGATCGAGATCGTTCCGGCGGTGATGTTCTCGAGCCCGGCGATCAGGCGCAACAGCGTCGACTTGCCGCAGCCCGAGGGGCCGACGAGCACGACGAACTCGCCATCGTCGATCGACACGGTGACGTCCTTCAGCACCTGGGTGCTGCCGAAGAACTTGGTCACACGGCTCACCTCGACCGTGGCCATCCCTCTCCCCCTCCTGGCGTCCCGACCGCGTCCCTGGTCACGGTCAGGCCGGCATCGGGATGCGCGACACCGCCGTCTCCTTGGCGGTGATGAACTCGACGAGAGCTGGCGTTCCCTCGCGTGTGGCGGCAATCGCGCGCTTGAGCGCCGGCACGATGTCGGCCGCCCGCTCGACACGCTCGCCATGGCCGCCGAAGGCGCGCGCCATCGCGGCATAGTCGCCGCTGATGTCGGTCGACCGATACTTCTCGGTGGAGATCGGCATCACCTTGAGCTCGATCGCCATAGAGAAGTTGTTGAGCAGCACCGACAGGATCGGGATCCGTTCGCGCACCGCCGTCTCGAAGTCCATCCCCGTAAAGCCGATCGCCGCGTCGCCCCACACATTGATGCAGAGTTTCTCGGGAGCGGCGAGTTTGGCGCCCATCGCGAGCCCGAGCCCGTAGCCGAGCTGCGTCGTCTTGCCCCAGCCGAGATAGGAGAGCGGGGTGGGCGACACCCAGAAGGGCGAGAGCTGGTCGCGCGGGCTGCCCGCGTCATGGGTGATGATGGTGTTGGCGGGGTCGACGGTGCGCCAGAGATCGCGCAGCACACGGTAGGGCGAGAGCGGGCTTGCGTCGCTGTCGCGCTTCTCCGCCCACTCGGCGAGCCAGGCCTCGCGCACCGCGGCGATCTCTGCTGCCACGGGAGCGGCGTCACGCGGGCCCTTCAGCCGGTCAGCGAGCGCGGCAAGCAGCGCATCGAGTGTGAGCGCCGCATCGCCAACGAGACCGAGCTCGATCGGAACGTCCTTGCTCAAATGGTCGGGGTCGAGGGTCGCGTGAATGATCCGCGGGCCGCGCGGCATCTTCACCGCGAAGTTGCTCTCGGTGAACGAGCAACCGATGCCGAGGATGACGTCGGCGCGGGAGAGGAAATGCGGCACCGTCGCCGGAACAGCGAGGCCGGCCGCACCGAGCGCGAGCGGGTGCGTCTCGGGGAAGGCGCTCTTGCCGCCGAGGCTCGTGGTGACCGGCGCGGCGAGAAGCTCGGCGAGAGCCCGAAGCTGCGGCCAGGCCTGCGCCCAGTGCACGCCCGTGCCGGCGTAGATCACCGGCCGTTTCGCTGCCGCAAGAAGGGCGGCGGCGCGCTCCACGTCGCCGGGATCGGGCCCCCAGCGCGTCGACGCCACGGGTGTGTAGTCGAGCGGCCCGACCTCCTCGTGCCACATGTCGGAGGGGATCTCGACGAGGCAGGGGCCGCCGCGGCCGTTGCGCAGGCGCGAAAACGCGCGCCGCATCACGGCCGAGACTTCGGAGGCGAGAACGATCGGCTCGGCGGATTTGGTCACGCCGCGCATCTGGATCGCGGCGTTGAAGTTCGGCGCAACGTGGGCGAGCCGGCGCGGATAGCCCATCGGCAGGACGAGCACCGGCACGCTCTCGCCGAAGCACTGCGCCACGCCGCCATAGGCGTTCTCCGCGCCCGGCCCGTGCTGCATGCAGAAGGCGCCGATCTTCCGCCCCGAGGTGACGCGCGAGATCGCATCCGCCATGTGCAGGCCGATCCGCTCCTGCCGCACCATGATCGGGCGGATGTCGATCGCGGCGGCGAATTCGATCAGGTGATTCACCGGGTAGCCGAGGAGCACCTCGATGCCCTCGCGCTTCATGATCTCGGCGATCGCTTCGCCCAGCTTCACGCGCTTCCTCCCCCTCCCGGACGGCGTTGCCGCCGCTCCGCCGACGCGCGCTTGCGCGCCGCTTCTGATGCATCAGCCTAGACGCCGGTCCGCCGCCCCCGCAACCCCCGGAGCGGCGACGCCCGCGCGCTACCGCCCGAGCGCCTCGCGCCCGGCGCGGGCGGCGAGGATCAGGGCGCGCCGCACGCCGTCGGCGTCGCCGACAGGGGCCTCGAAGGCGAGGCGCCGCACCTCCTCGCCGCGCGCGAAATCGCACCCGTCCACGTCGACCGCGACGAGACGCCAGCCCTCCCCCGCTCCGCCCAACAGGCCGCAGGCGATCGCCGCGCAGGCGTCCGGGTGGTCCTGGTTCACATGCGCGACGATCTCGGCCTCCGCCTCGGCGATTCGTTGCACGGCGTCCGGGTCCGGCCGAAGCGCCGAGGCAGCCAGCCGATGCGCCATGGCGAAGCCGCCGACGAACTGCGCCTCCGTGATCTCCATGCGCCAGAGCGAGAAATCGGGCAGGTCGGCATAGAGCGCCGCATAGGGGTGCCGCGCGAGCCAGCGCGCCTTGAGCGCGGCGCGCTCCGCCTCCGGCACCCTCGCGGCGATGCCGGTGAGCGTCACCCGCGGCCGGGTCTGCGGGTTCGGGCTTGGCGCCGGACCTGTGATCAGGAGAGCGCAGCGCGGCTCCTCGGCGAGGTGGCGTGTGTGCGGCGAGAGCGCCGAGAGCCACAAGAGCGGCGAGAGATCGGGGGCCGTGGCCGGAGTGACGAGGCTCGCGTAGGGCTGGTCGCCCGCGCGCGTCGCAAGCGCCGCCTCCGACGCGGCGCGGATCAGACGCCGCGCCTCCCACGGCGCCGCCTCGCGCGACCGTGCGAGCGCCGCCCTTGCCTCCTCATCCAGAGCCATGCGTTCCCGCCCTCCGCGAGTTCCGCCATACTCTCCCCCGAGCAGGGGGCGGGCAGCCCCCGCGGAGGAGTCTCCATGCCGCACACCATCGCCCTCGTCGACGACGACCGCAACATCCTCACCTCGTTGCAGATGACGCTCGAGGCGGAGGGGTTCCAGGTGCGAACCTACACCGACGGGGAGAGCGCGCTGCACGGCATCACCGCCAGACCGGTCGATCTCGCGGTGCTCGACATCAAGATGCCGCGCATGGACGGGCTCGAACTGTTGCAACGGCTGCGCAAGCAGTCGGCCCTGCCGGTGATCTTCCTCACCTCGAAGGACGAGGAGGTCGACGAGCTGATGGGCTTGCGGCTCGGCGCCGACGACTACATCACCAAGCCCTTCAGCCAGCGTCTCGTGATCGAGCGGATCCGCGCCCTCTTGCGGCGCAACGAGGTGGCGCGCGGTGAGGGATCGGGCACGCCTGCCTCGGGCGTGCTCACCCGCGGCAGCCTGACGCTCGACGAGAACCGCCATCTCTGCCTCTGGAAGGGGGCCAACGTGCAGCTCACCGTCACCGAGTTCCTGCTCGTGAAGGCGCTCGCCGCCCGGCCCGGGATCGTCAAGAGCCGCGACCAGCTGATCGATGCCGCCTATGGCGAGAACATCTACGTCGACGACCGGACGATCGACAGCCACGTGAAGCGGATCCGCAAGAAGTTCCGCGCCGTGGACCCCGGATTTGCGCAGATCGAGACGCTCTACGGGATCGGCTACCGGTTCAAGGAGGAGTGACGGCGGGCGCGGGCGCGGCGCGGCATGCCGGATACCGCGCTGCAGGCGGCCGAGGCGACGAGGTCGCCGCCGACGCGCCGGTCGCGGCCGTCGCGCACGCACGGCGCGCGCAGTCTCGCCTCGCCGCTTTTGCGCCGCATCCTGCTCGTCAACGCCCTGCCGGTGGCGCTGCTTGCGGCGGCGCTTCTCTATCTCGGCGACTACGAGCGGGGTCTCGTCGATGCGGCCGTATCGGGGCTTCGGATCCAGGCGCAGATCTACGCCGGGGCGATCGGCGAGAGCGCCACCACGGTCGAGAACCCCGAGGCGCCCTCGATCAACGCCGATCTCGCCCGGCCGCTGTTGCGTCGTATCGTCGAGCCAACCCCGGAGGCGCAGGCGCGGCTCTTCGGCCCCGGCGGCGTGTTGATCGCCGACAGCCGCGTCCTTCCCGGCCCGGGTGGCACCGTCGTCACCGAGCCCTTGCCGGCGCCGCAGCCGCCGCGCGGCCTGCTCGGCAGGCTCGCCAAACAAGCGCATGACGCTGCGGTGGCCCTGCTCGTGCGCGGCTCGGCCTACCCGACCATCCCCGACGGCGCCGACTGGATGCGCGACCTCGCCACCGCCTTCCCGAAGATCGCCGAGGGCGACGCGCCGCCGGTGCTCCGCCGCACCGCCGACGGGCGCCTCATCATCTCCGTCGCCGTGCCAGTGAGCCGGAACCGGCGCACGGTCGGCGCGATCGTGCTGACGCGCGAGGCGCACGAGGTGGACGCGGCCCTGTTCAAGGTGCGGATGACGATCCTCGCAACCGTCGCTCTGGCCCTTGTCGTCACGGTCGGCATGTCGGTCTATCTCGCTGCGACGATCGCCCGCCCGGTGCGCCGCCTCGCCCGGGCCGCCGAGCGCATGCGCGAGGGCCGCGGCCGATCTCGCAGCGTGCCGCGCGACCTCGTCGCCCGACGCGACGAGATCGGCGAGCTCGCCGACGCGCTCGACGAAAGCGCCACCGCGCTCTGGGCGAGGATGGACGCGATCGAGCGCTTCGCCGCGGACGTCGCGCACGAGATCAAGAATCCGCTGACCTCAATCCGCAGCGCGATCGAGACTCTGCGCCGGCTCGACGACCCGGAACGGCAGCAGCGACTGCTGTCCATCATCTCCGAGGATGTGCAGCGCCTCGATCGGCTGATCAGCGACATCTCCGACGCGAGCCGGGTGGATGCAGAGCTGTCGCGCACCCCGACCGAGCCGGTCGATCTCGGCCCGATCCTCGCCACGCTCGCCGAGCTGCACGAGGCGACGCGCGGCGAGGGCGAACCACGGATCGTGGTCGACGCGCCTTCAGAGGGGCTGACCGTGCGCGCGGTCGAGGGCAGGCTCGTGCAGGTTCTGCGGAACCTGATCGCCAACGCCGTGAGCTTCAGCCCGCCGAACGGCATCATCCGGCTGATCGGCCGGCAGGGGGGGGGCATCGTCGAGATCGCGGTCGAGGATGAGGGCCCCGGCATTCCGGAGGCGCGTCTCGAGCACGTGTTCGAGCGGTTCTACTCGGAGCGGCCGCGCGGCGAGAAATTCGGCAGCCACTCTGGGCTCGGGCTGTCGATCTCGCGCCAGATCATCGAGGCGCTGCGCGGCACGATCACCGCCGAGAACAGACGCGGCGCGGACGGTCGGGTCTTGGGCGCGCGCTTCGTGGTCAGGCTGCCGGCGGCGTGAGCGCTCGCCCAAGGCAGGAGCGCGGAACGCGGCGGAGGCCGCGCTTGACAGCCGCCCCTCGGCTCGGGCGGTAGTGGCTGGCGACGATGCAGATCCACGCGACATGCTGCGCGCGCGACAGGGCGGACGGGCCGGCCGGCGTGCTGCTGCTCGGCCCCCCGGGCAGCGGCAAGTCCGACCTCGCGCTGAGGTTGATCGAGTCCGGGTTCCGTCTCGTCGCCGACGACCGCGTGGACATCGAGACCACGCCCGAGGGCGCCTTCGCCTCCGCCCCGGCCGCGCTCGCCGGACTGATCGAGGTGCGCGGCATCGGCATCCTGAGGCTTGGCGACACGGTGTCGCGCGCACGCCTCCGCCTTGCCGTCACGCTCACCCCGCGCGCGTCGCAGGAGCGCCTGCCGGAGCCGGCAGAGAGAGTGCTCGCCGGGCACTCGGTTCCGACCATCATGATCGACCCGGAGGCGCCGTCGGCGGTGGCCCGGATCCGGCTCGCGCTCGACGTGCTCGAGGGCCGCGCCGCGAGCCGCTGCGGCGCGCTCGGCGTCACGCCCGCGGTCTCGCCGTGACGGAAGAGCTCCGGCGGCGGACCGTAGCGCTCATCACCGGCCTCTCCGGAGCGGGCCGGTCCTCGGTGCTTCGGGTGCTCGAGGATCTCGGCTGGGAGACGATCGACACCCCGCCGCTTGCGGTGATCGAGACCCTGCTCGCCGCGGCGGACCGCACCACGCCGCTTGCGATCGGCCTCGACTCCCGGCGCGGCCGGCTCGACGCCGCCGCCGCCGCGGCGCTGGTCGAGCGAGCGCGCGCGGACGAGGGGCTCGACCTGACCGTCGTGTTCCTGACAGCGGATGAGGAGACGCTTCTGCGGCGCTACACCGAAACCCGCAGGCGCCACCCGATGGCGGAGCAGGGCGGCGTGGTCGAGGGCGTGCAGCGCGAACGGGCGCTGTTCGCCCCGCTCGAGGCGATCGCCGACGTGGTGCTCGACACCTCCGAGATGCCGCTGCCTGACCTGCGTGCCCAGGTGGAGGCGCGCTTCGCGCGGCCGGACGACTCCACGCTCTGGATCGGCGTCGTGAGCTTTTCCTTCGCGCGGGGGTTGCCGCGGGAGGCTGACCTCGTGTTTGACGTGCGATTCCTGAGGAACCCCTACTACCAGGCGCAGCTGAAGCCGCTGACCGGCCTCCATCCCTCGGTCGCCGACTACGTTGCCGGCGACCCGGATTTTGCCGCATTCTACGGGCGCATGACCGGCCTCCTTTTTCCGCTCTTGCCCCGCTATGTCCGGGAGGGGAAGAAGTATCTGACCATCGCGATCGGCTGCACGGGCGGCCGACACCGTTCCGTGATGGTTGCCGACAGGCTCGGCTCCGATCTCAGGGAGCGGGGCTGGCGTGTCTCCGTCGCCCACCGGGACATCCGGACGGCGCCGGACACCGCGAGAGCCGATGGCGGCACGGCGGCACAGGCGACCAACGGTCCATGACCACCCACCTCAGTCTCGCTGCGTCGGCGCCGAGGCAAAGCTCGGGCGCGGCGTCATGATCGGGCTCGTGCTCGTCACACACGGCCGGCTCGCCGAGGAGCTCAGGCTCGCGATGGAGCATGTGGTCGGCCCGCAGCCCGGCGTGGCGACGGTCTGCATCGGCCCCGACGACGACATGGAGAGCCGGCGCGCCGATATCCTCCGCGGCATCGCCCAGGTGGATACCGGCGACGGCGTGGTCCTGCTTACCGACATGTTCGGCGGCACGCCGTCGAACCTCGCGATCTCGGCAATGAACGGCAGAAACGTGGAAGTGCTTGCGGGCGTGAACCTGCCGATGCTCGTCAAGCTTGCCGCCGTCCGCGCCACCGAGCCGCTGCGCACGGCGGTCGCCTCCGCCCAGGATGCGGGGCGGAAATACATCGGCGCCGCCTCGCGCCTTCTCTCCGACGAGCACCCGCGATGAACCCAGAGGAATCGATCGGCGAGGACTGGCCCAAGGAGGGCCCGAGCGATCCGGCCGACCCGTTCCCGGCTGAGAGGGACCCGAACGCGCCGCCGCCTCTGGTGCGCGAGCTCGTGATCCGCAATCAGCGCGGCCTGCACGCCCGCGCCGCGGCGAAGTTCGTCAAGCTCGCCGAGACCTTCTCGGCCTGCATCACGGTGCGCAAGAACGGCATGGCCGTCTCCGGCCGCTCGATCATGGGCCTGATGATGCTCGGCGCGGGGCAGGGCTGCCCCGTCATCCTCGAGGCCGAGGGCTGGGACGCGCGCGAGGCGCTCGACGCGCTCGCCGGCCTCATCGAGGCCGGCTTCCATGAGGACTGATACGCGGCCCTCCCGCAAAAGCGGCGGCGACGGCCAGCCCCCCGCACGCGAGCCCCGGCGCGGGCCGTCCGCCGCGGAGCGCGTCCTGCACGGGCTCGCCGTCTCTCCGGGCATCGGCATCGGCCGGCTCGCCACCGCGACCGAGAGCACGCCACGGATCGAGCGGCGCGAGCTCTTCGACCACCAGGTGGCCTGGGAGATCGAGCGCTTCGACGCCGCCGTCGCAGCCTCGCGCAAGCAGCTCGCGAAGCTTCGCGCCCGGCTCTCGATCCTGCCCGAGGACGCCAACCGCGAGCTCGAGCCGCTGCTCGACGCCTATGCGCAGATGCTCGGCAACAGCCGCCTGATCCGCGGTATCCGGCGCGCGATCGCGGAGAAGCGGATCAATGCCGAGGCGGCGGTGGCGGACGAGGCCGAGGCTCTGGCCGAGGCGATGGCCTCCTCCGGCAGCGACGACCGCGCCGCACGCCAGCGCCGCGCCGACGAGGTGCGCGAGATCGGCCGCAGGCTCCTGCGCAACCTCACCGCCACGCCGTGGCGGAACTACGCCACCCTACCGGACGGATCGGTGCTCGCCGCCGAGCTCCTCACGCCATCGGATGCGGCGCTGCTCGAGCCGGCGCGGCTCGCCGGTGTCGCCGCCGAAGAAGGCGGGCTCGAGGGCCACACCGCGATCATGCTGCGCGCCCTCGGTCTGCCGGCGGTGCTCGGCGTCGCCGGGCTGATGGAACACGCCACCCCCGGAACCACCGTTGTGGTGGACGGCACAGCCGGAACCGTGACGCTGAACCCCACCCCGGCCACCCTCGCCGCGGCCCGTCGCGCGCTCGCGGCCTACGCGCGCGAGAAGCAGCGCCTCGCCAAGCTCCGGCGCCTGCCGGCGGTGACGAAGGACGGCGAGACCGTGGAGCTCCAGGCCAATCTCGAGCTGCCCATGGAGCTGCCGATGATCGCCCAGTCGGGCGCCGTCGGGATCGGTCTGTTGCGCACCGAGTTCCTGTTCATGAACCGCGACGACGTGCCCGACGAGGACGTCCAGGCCGAGGCCTACGCCCAGGTGGTCGACGCGATGCAGGGCGACCCGGTGACGATCCGTGTGCTCGACTGGGGCGGCGAGAAGCAGATCGAGAGCCTTGTGTCGCGCGGCCTCGTTCCCGGCGCGGGCGGTGACAATCCCGCCCTCGGCGTGCGCGGGATCAGGCTCCTGCTCAAGGAGACCGACCTGTTCGAGACGCAGCTCGCCGCCATCCTGCGCGCTGCTTTGCGCGGTCCGGTGCGGGTGCTGTTGCCGATGGTGACCACGCCCGCCGAAGTGCGCGAGGCGCGCGACCTCTACGACCGCGTCGCACGGCGGCTCCGCCGCCGCGGCCTTGATCTGCCCGATCCGCTGCCGCCGCTCGGCATCATGATCGAGACGCCGGGGGCGGCGCTCGCCGCCGACAGCCTCGCGCTCGAAGCGGACTTCTTCGCGATCGGAACGAACGACCTCGCGATGTACACCCTCGCGGTCGATCGCGCCGAGACCGGGGCGAGCCACCTCTACGACCCGCTCCACCCGGCCGTCTTGAGGCTGATGCAGTTCGCGACCGAAGCCGCGCTCAGGATGCGCATGCCGGTCTCCGTCTGCGGCGAGATCGCGGGCGACCCGCGGCTGACGCCGCTCCTCCTGGGCCTCGGCATACGCTCGCTGTCGATGACCTCGGGCGCGGTGCCGCGGGTGAAGCAGGCGGTGCGGTCGGTCGCGATCGACGATTGCGCCCGCTTCGCGCGCGCGGTGATGGAGCAGTCAGACCCCGCACGGATCGCCTCCCTCGTCGCCGAGTTCAAGGCCCGCGCCGCAGGCTGAGACCGCGGCGGCACACGCCCGGCCGCGTGCTTGGACACCGGCAGGCCGCTTCGGCTAATGATCGCGGCAAGACCGGGAAGCTGCGGGAGGGGGCCTCGATGACAGGAACGCGCGACTGGTCGGGCCCGCTGGCGCGCGAGGCTATGGCCTATGTGCTCGCGGGCGGCCGCGGCAGCCGGCTGATGGAGCTGACCGACCGTCGCGCCAAGCCCGCCGTCTTCTTTGGCGGCAAGACGCGCATCATCGACTTCGCCCTCTCCAACGCGCTGAATTCGGGGATCAGGCGCATCGGGGTCGCCACGCAGTACAAGGCACACAGCCTGATCCGCCACCTGCAGCGCGGCTGGAGCTTCTTCCGCCCCGAGCGGAACGAGAGCTTCGACATCCTGCCCGCCTCGCAGCGCGGCGGCGACGAGCGCTGGTACGCGGGCACGGCCGATGCCGTCTACCAGAACATCGACATCATCGAGAGCTACGGCCCGCACTATCTCGTGATCCTCGCGGGCGACCACATCTACAAGATGGACTACGAGCCGATGCTGCGCGACCACGTCGAACGCCGGGCCGACGTGACGGTCGGCGTGATCGAGGTGCCGAGGCAGGCGGCGCGCAGCTTCGGGGTGATGCAGGTCGATGCCGACGACCGGATCGTCGAGTTCCTCGAGAAGCCGAAAGACCCGCCCGGGCTGCCGGGCCGGCCCGAGGTCGCGCTCGCCTCGATGGGAATCTACGTGTTCGAGGTGTCGTTCCTGTTCGACCAGCTCCGCCGCGACGCGGCCGACCCGCAGTCGGGACACGATTTTGGAGGCGACATCATTCCCTACATCGTGCGCAACGGGAAGGCGATCGCGCACCGGTTCGAGCGCTCCTGCGTCCGCTCGGCGGAGGAGCGCGTCGCCTACTGGCGCGACATCGGAACGGTCGACGCCTACTGGGAGGCGAACATCGACCTCACCGCGGTGGTGCCGCAGCTCGACCTCTATGACCGTTCCTGGCCGATCTGGACGCATGCCGAGATCACGCCGCCGGCGAAGTTCGTGCATGACGAGGCGGGGCGACGCGGCGAGGCGATCTCCTCGCTCGTCTCGGGAAACTGCATCGTCTCCGGCGCCTCGGTGCGCCGGTCGCTCCTGTTCACCGGCGTGCACGCACGCTCGTATTCGCGGATCGAGGAGAGCGTGATCCTCCCCGACGTGACGATCGGCCGGCACGCGCGGCTGAAGAAGGTGGTGGTCGACCGCGGCGTCACCATCCCCGAGGGCCTTGTCGTCGGCGAGGACCCGGAGCTCGACGCGACGCGCTTCCGCCGCACCGAGAAGGGCGTGTGCCTGATCACGCAGGCGATGATCGACCGGCTCGCCGGGTGAGCAGCGGTGCGGGTGCTCGCCGTCGCCTCCGAGTGCTTCCCGCTCGTCAAGACGGGAGGGCTCGCCGACGTGGTCGGTGCTCTTCCCGCCGCGCTCGCCGCGCATGGCGTGGCGGTGACGACGCTCCTGCCCGGCTATCCTGCCGTGCGGGCAGCGCTCGCCGAGGCCTGCGAGATCGGGTCGGTTCCGGAAGGACGGCTCGTCGCAGGGCGCGCCGGGGCGCTCGATCTCGTCACTTTCGACGCGCCGGCGCTGTTCGACCGGCCGGGCGACCCCTACCGGCGCCCTGACGGGGCGGATTGGCCGGACAACGCGCTCCGCTTCGCCGCGCTCGCACGCGCCGCAGCCGCCATCGCGACGGGCCGGACGGCTCTGCCGCGGTTCGACCTTCTGCACGCGCATGACTGGCAGGCGGGGCTCGCCCCGGCCTATCTCGCCTTCGCCCCGGGCCCGCGCGTTCCCTCCGTTCTCTCGGTGCACAATCTCGCCTTCCAGGGCCAGTTCGGGGCGGAGCTCTTCCCCGCCCTCGGCCTTCCGGCGGAGGCCTTCGCGGTCGACGGCGTCGAGTATTACGGCGGTGTGGGGTTCCTGAAGGCGGGGCTCCACTACGCCGACCGGATCATCACCGTGAGCCCGACCTACGCGCGCGAGATCGCGACACCGGAGGGGGGTATGGGGCTTGATGGTCTGATCCGGGCGCGGAAGGATCGGATCACGGGGATCGTCAACGGCATCGACATAGAGGTGTGGTCCCCCGAGACGGATGCCGCGCTGCCACGACGCTACGACATCGGAACGCTAAGCTTGCGCGCGCACAACCGCGCCGCCGTCGAGGCGGCCTTCGGCCTCGGCCCCGGCCCGGGGCCGCTGTTCGCCGTGGTCAGCCGCCTCACCTGGCAGAAGGGGATCGACCTGATCGCCGAGGCGCTGCCTCTCCTGCTCGGCGCGGGCGGGAGGCTTGCCCTGCTCGGCACCGGCGATGCCGCGCTCGAGGGCGCGTTCCTCGCCGCCGCGGCGTCGCATCCCGGCCGTGTCGGCGTGCGCATCAGCTTCGATGAGGCACTGTCGCATCTGATGTTTGGCGGCGCCGATGTGGTGCTCGTTCCCTCGCGCTTCGAGCCCTGCGGCCTCACCCAGCTCTACGGGCTGCGCTACGGCTGCGTTCCGGTCGTGTCGCGCGTCGGGGGGCTCGCCGACACGGTGATCGACGCCAACGCCGCCGCGCTCGAGGCGGGCGTGGCCACAGGGATCCAGTTCTTCCCCGTCACGGCTTCGGCTCTCGGCGCCGCCATTCTCCGCGCGGCGGAGCTGTTCGCCGACGGCGAGGCCTGGGCCGGGATGCAGCGCGCCGGTATGCGGGCCGACCTCTCCTGGTCGCGCCGCGCCGGTGCCTATGCCGCCGTGTTCCGCGCCGCATGCGCCGCCGGCGCCTGACGCCGACCGCGGCGGTCTGACCGTCGGCTCGCAGCCGCCGCGCCGTCGTCCACGGAACGCCGCCGAGCGCGCGCCATGTGCCTCGGCGCGCGCGCTGCGTTGCCGCGCCTCCGCGGTTCGGCTAAGGCGCGGGGCGGATGGACGCGACCGCAGAGACCACCATCGCCGAGGGGCCGCTGCCTGCCTGGCGCGCGCGCGTCGCCCGCGGCGAACTTCTGCCCGATCCGGCTCAGGAATTCGCCGCCGAGCGGCTTCAGGGCCTGTGGCGTGCACTCGCGGGATATTCGCCTTCGCCGCGGCAGGGCGGGGTGCTCGAGGCGTTCCGAAGCCGCTTCGGCTTCGGCCGCGGCCGTGCGGCGCGGCAGCGACGCGTGCGCGAGGACGGGATGGACGCCCCGCAGGGGCTCTACCTCGTCGGGTCCGTCGGCCGCGGCAAGTCGATGCTGATGGATCTCTTCTTCGCCTCCGCTCCGGTGGCGCGCAAGCGCCGGGTTCATTTCCACGCCTTCATGCAGGAGGTGCACGCCTTCCTGCACCTGTTCCGCCAGAAGGCGAGCGGGGCCGACCCGATCCCGGTCCTCGCCGACCAGGTTGCGGCCCGGGCGCTGCTCCTCTGCTTCGACGAGTTCCAGGTGCACGACATCGCCGATGCGATGATCCTCGGGCGACTGTTCGAGGCCCTGTTCGCCCGCGGCGTTGTGGTGGTCGCGACCTCCAACACGGTGCCGGACGAGCTCTACAAGGACGGGCTGCAGCGTGACCGGTTCCTCCCCTTCATCGCGCTGCTGAAGGAACGGCTCGAGGTGATCGTTCTCGACGGCGGCCGCGACTACCGGCGCGACCGACTGATCGGCATGCGCACCTGGTGGTCGCCGGCCGACGAGCGGGCGGAGGCTGCGCTTTCCACCGCCTTCGCCGCGCTCGCGGGCGAAGGGGTCCCTGGGCCGATGACGCTCGAGGTGCTGGGCCGACGCGTCACCCTGCCGCTCGCGCTCAACCACGTCGCCCGGGCGGATTTCGAGACGCTCTGCGGCGCCGCCCTCGGCCCGGCGGACTATCTCGCTCTCGCGACCCACCTCAACGCTCTCGTGCTCGATCGGATCCCCCGCCTCTCGCCGGAGAACTTCGACCGCGCGCGCCGGTTCATCACGCTGATCGATGCGCTCTACGAGCACCGGGTGAAGCTTGTCGCCTCCGCCGACGACATCCCCGACCGGCTCTACGAACGCGGCGAGAACGCGGCCATGTTCCAGCGCACCGCGAGCCGGCTGATGGAGATGCAGAGCGAGGACTATCTCGCCCTGCCGCACCTCACCTGAAGGGAACGACGATGGCCGGACCGGAGATTCCCGAAACACCGCCCGCAGGCGAACCGGCTCTGCGCACGCTCGCGATGCCGGGTGACACGAACCCCGCCGGAGACATCTTCGGCGGTTGGGTGCTCGCGCAGATGGATCTCGGTGGCGGCATCGCGGCCGCGCGCGAGGCGCGTGGCAGGGTCGCGACCGTGGCGGTCGATGCGCTGTCGTTCCATCGCCCGGTGAAGGTGGGGGACGAGGTGTCGGTCTGGGCCGAGCTTCTTGGCATCGGCCGGACCTCGCTTCGCTACCGGGTCAGTCTCTGGCGGCGGCCGCGCGAGGCAGAGGCGCATGAGCGCGTGACGGTCGCGACCTTCACCTTCGTCGCGCTCGACGCGGCCGGGCGCCCGAGGCCGGTGCGGGGATGAACAAGAAGGGGCGGCCGCGGTGGGCCGCCCCCCTGTCGAATGCCGTGCGGCGAAGCGTCAGGCCGTGCGGCGGCGGCGCGTCGCCCAGGCGAGGCCGAGCAGAGCCACGCCGAACACCCCGAGTGCCGCCGGAGCGGGGACGTTGAAAGGATTGTCCCTGGCGAATGCGATGTTGTCGAACTCGAAGGCGTACTGGCTCGAGGTCGCCACCACGCGGGTGAAGGGAACCGTCGAGGTGATGTTGACGTAGACAGTCCCATTCACGCCCTGATCACCGATCGGGCTCGCGATTACGTCCGACCCGGTGATCGAGCCGATTAGCGTCGTGCCATTGTAGAAGCTCAGCGTGTTGTAGGTATCGACCGAGCCCCAGAGCAGGCCGAAATATGTGTATCCCCCGCTCCCCGGAAGCACGATCTCGGCTGCCGCGCCGACCACCGCCCCGAACGAGCCCGACGTTATGTAAGGGGTCGTGTCGGGGCCATTCGGCTGGTTGGCGGTGCCGATCGGGTTGCCGAAGCCGATGCCATTGCTGCCAGAGAGGAACGGGGCGGCATATTGCCCACTCATGGACCCCGTGACGACGAGCGCGTTGGGGAAGAGGTTGACGGTAATGCCGCTCTGCGGCGAGGGGCCTTGGGGCGTTCCGGAGCCCGGCGTCATCCAGTCGAAGTTGTCGCGGGTCACCCCGGCGACGTTCGGGGCGCCGCCGACACTGCTGTTGATGGTCAATGGCGACGCGTCAGCCGCGCCGACCCCGACGATCGCGACCGAGGCTGTCGCCAGCAGGAACGTCCTCATGCCCTTCATACCATCTCTCCTGAACATCGGCCCGCACACGCGCGCCCTGTGTTGACCGGTCATGCACGGCCCATACCAAAAGCCAAGCCCTTGTGATCGCTTGGAAATCTTGGATCACGCGCAGAGGGTGTAAAAGATTCCCGACAACGCGCCGTCTCATTTCATGAGATTGCACGGGAGTTTCAAGACATGTCCGCCGGTAGAGGCAGAACCAGCTCTGCGCCACCTCTCTCTCGCCCTTCGGCAGGGGGCGGCCCGCGGGCCGCCTGGGCGAAGACGACGACGCTCCCGCCGCATGTAAGGTTTTCCGACTCACGCATCCGTCAGAGCTCATGCGCATCCGTGAGGCGCTCTCGGGCGTGCAGACACGCGCATGCCTTCACCGCGCGTTAACCGCCCACGCCCCACACACATGGGCAGGACAGACGGGAGCGCCCGCATGCAGCCCGCCCTCGCTGCGACGAAGGATCCTCCGCTGCCGCTCGCCGAGCGTCTCGCCGCCGCCGCAACCGCCTTCCGTTCTCTCCCCCAACTCCAGCTGACAGGTCGGCTCGCCTCCGTCACCGGCCTTGCCGTCGAGGTCGAAGGGGTGACGGGGTTCCTCTCGGTCGGCGATCGTCTGGTCGCCACGGCGCGCGACGGCCGCGAGGTGATGCTCGAGGTGATCGGCTTCCGCTCGGGCCGCGCCCAGGCCATGGCGCTTGGCGATCTCGCCGGGCTCGGCCCAGGGATGCCCGCGCGCATCGGCGGCGAGGCGCGCTTCGCCGTCTCGCACGCCTGGCTCGGGCGCGTGATCGATCCGCTCGGCAACCCGCTCGACGGGCGGGGGCCCCTCCCTCCCGGGCCGGCGCCGCGCCCGGTGCGTGCCGCCCCGCCTCCCGCCACCGCGCGGGCGCGGCTCGGGCCGCGCCTGCCGCTTGGTGTGCGCGCGCTCGACCTCTTCACCGGCTGCCGGCAGGGGCAGCGGCTCGGCCTCTTCGCAGGCTCTGGGGTGGGCAAGTCCACGCTGATGGCGATGCTCGCGCGCCAGGCCGCCTGCGACGTCGCGGTGATCGCACTTGTCGGCGAACGCGGCCGAGAGGTGCGCGAGTTCATCGAGGACGATCTCGGCGAGGCGGGGCTCGCGCGATCGGTGGTCGTCGTCGCCACCTCCGATGCCGCGCCGCTGTTGCGCCGCGAGGCGGCGCACGCGGCGCTCGCGGTCGCCGAGCATTTCCGCGACGAGGGGCTGAACGTGCTCCTGATGATGGACAGCGTCACGCGGTTCTGCCTGGCGTTGCGCGAGATCGGCCTCTCCGCTGGCGAACCGCCGGCCACGCGCGGCTACCCGCCCTCGGTGTTCGCCGAGCTTCCGCGCCTGCTCGAGCGCGCCGGTCCCGGGCTCGAGGGCCGCGGCGGCGCGATCACCGCCCTCTTCACCGTCCTCGTCGAGGGCGAGGACCATGACGAGCCGGTAGCCGATGCCGCGCGCGGCATTCTCGACGGCCATGTCGTGCTCGAACGCAGGATCGCCGAAGCCGGGCGCTTCCCGGCGGTGAACGTGCTGCGCAGCCTCTCGCGTGCGGCAGACGGACTCCTCGCTCCCGAACAGAAGGCGCTGCTTGCGCGCGCACGCCGCCTGCTCGCCCTGCACAGCGAGATGGCCGACATGGTCCGTCTCGGCGCCTACCGGCCGGGCTCGGACCCAGAGGTGGACGAGGCGGTGCGGCTCGCCCCTCGAATCGAGGCCCTGCTCGCGCAAGGAAAGGACGAGACCGACACGCCCGAGGCGGCCTTTGCCGCTCTCGCCGCCATCCTGGACAGCCATGGCACGTGACGCGCTCGCAACGCTTGCGCGGCTGCGCCGCCTCGCGGTCACGGAGGCGCGTCGCGCACTCGCCGAGGCACTTCGCGTCGAGGAGCGCATCGCCGCCGAGGCCGTCGCGGCGGAGCGGGCGCTGATGGCGGAGGCAGAGGCGGGCGACCCGGCGGCCTACGCGGCCTGGCTGCCGCGTGGGGTCGCCGAGGCACGCGCCGCAGCGGCGAAGGCGGCGGCGGCGGCGCGCGCGGCGGAGCGGCAGCGCGAGGCGCTTGCCGAGGCGCGCGCCGCCGAGCGGGCGGTCGAGATCATCGCGGCGCGTCGTGCCGCGGACGCGGCGAGAGCGGCGGAGCGTCGCGCCCAGGCACGGCTCGACGACGCGGCCGCGAGCGTGCGCCAGTTCCGAAGCGAGGGCGGCCGACGGCGCTGAGGGGAGGCTGAGCGGCGCGGCCCGCCGCCTTGCCGCAACGCATCAAACCGGCTAGGTCAACCACGCCCCGCCCGAGGCAGGGCGGCCGGCGCACCCCTCCAGGCCCGCGCCGCGACATCACGTCGGCAAGCAAGGACGCAAGGCACACCCATGGCCCGACCGAAGATCGCGCTGATCGGCGCCGGCAATATTGGCGGCACGCTCGCCCACCTGATCGGCCTCAAGGAGCTCGGCGACGTCGTTCTCGTCGACGTGTTCGGCGGCGTCGCCGCCGGCAAGGCGCTCGACATCATGCAGTCGGGCCCCGTGGACGGGTTCGACGCGATGATGACCGGCGGGGCCGACTACGCCGCGATCAAGGGCGCGGAGGTGGTGATCATCACCGCCGGCTTCCCGCGCCAGCCGGGCATGAGCCGAGACGACCTCGTGTCGAAAAACGCCGGCGTGATCGCCACTGTGGCCGAGGCCGTCAAGGCACACTGCCCGGAGGCGTTCGTGATCGTCATCACCAACCCGCTCGATGCGATGGTGTGGGTGTTCCGCAAGAAGTCCGGCCTGCCGCCCGAGAAGGTCGTCGGCATGGCCGGCGTGCTCGACAGCGCCCGCTTCCGCCTCTTCCTCGCGCACGAGTTCGGCGTCTCGGTCGAGGATGTCACGGCCTTCGTGCTCGGCGGACATGGCGACACGATGGTGCCGCTCGTGCGCTACTCCACCGTCGCAGGGATCCCCCTGCCCGATCTCGTGAAGATGGGCTGGACCACCCAAGCGAGGATCGACGCGATCGTCGAGCGCACCAGGAACGGCGGCGGCGAGATCGTGAAGCTGCTCGAGAAGGGCTCGGCCTATTACGCACCGGCGGCAGCGGCGATCGCGATGGCCGAGAGCTACCTGCGCGACAAAAAGCGCGTGCTTCCCTGCGCCGCTTGGCTCACGGGCCAGTACGGTGTGAGCGACCTCTATGTCGGCGTGCCGGTGGTGATCGGCTCGGGCGGGGTCGAGCGGATCATCGAGATCGCCCTCGACGATGCCGAGCGCGCCGCCTTCGCGCGGAGCTGCGCGGCGGTGCGAGAGCTGATCGAGGCCGCGCGCGCTCTCGTCGGCTGAACGCCGCGCCGGGCCCGGCCCCACGTCCGCGTAGCCCCCGTGCCGCGTCCCGAACACTCCCTCTCCGCAATGGAGACCCTGCGATGAACATCCACGAGTACCAGGCCAAGGAGCTGCTCGCGAAATACGGCGTGGCCGTGCTCAAGGGCGGTGTGGCCTGGAGCCCGGAGGAGGCGGAGCGGATCGCCGCCTCGCTCGCCTCACCCGTCACCGTGGTCAAGGCGCAGATCCATGCCGGCGGCCGCGGCAAGGGCCGCTTCCTCGACGACGCCTCCGGAAAGGGCGGGGTTCGGATCGCGCGCTCGCCGGCGGAGGCTCGGGCGGCCGCCGAGGCGATGATCGGCAAGGTGCTGGTGACGGCGCAAACCGGGCCCGCAGGGCGGAAGGTGCAGCGCGTCTATGTCGAGAGCGGCTGCGACATCGCCCGCGAGCTCTATCTCGGCCTGCTCGTCGATCGCTCGGTCGGCCGCGTGGCGATCATGGCCTCGACCGAGGGCGGGGTGGAGATCGAGGAGGTCGCCGCACGCCACCCCGAGCGTATCCTCCGCGTTCATGTCGACCCGGCGACGGGCGTGCAGCCCTTCCACGGCCGCACCCTCGCCTTCGGCCTTGGGCTGTCGGGGAGCGAGGTGCGCGCCTTCACCGGCTTCGTGCTCTCGCTCTACCGCGCCTTCGTCGAGCTCGACTGCGCGATCGTCGAGATCAATCCGCTCGTCGTCACCTCGTCGGGCGATGTGGTGGCGCTCGACGCCAAGGTGAGCTTCGACGACAACGCCCTGTTCCGCCAACTCGAGATCGCCGCTCTCCGTGACGAGAGCGAGATGGACCCGAAGGAGATCGAGGCGGCGAAGTACGACCTCAACTACGTCGCTCTCGACGGCAACATCGGCTGCATGGTCAACGGTGCCGGGCTTGCGATGGCGACGATGGACATCATCAAGCTCTACGGCGGCGAACCGGCCAATTTCCTCGACGTTGGCGGCGGCGCGACGAAGGAGCGCGTCACGGCCGCGTTCAAGATCATCCTCTCCGACCCCAAGGTCGAGGGAATCCTCGTCAACATCTTCGGCGGCATCATGCGCTGCGACGTGATCGCCGAAGGCGTGGTCGCCGCCGCGCGCGAGGTGTCGCTGTCGGTTCCGCTCGTCGTCCGGCTCGAGGGGACGAATGTCGAGCTCGGCAAGAAGATCCTCGCCGCCTCGGGGCTTCCGATCGTCTCCGCCGACAACCTCGCCGACGCCGCCGCCAAGGTGGTCCAGGCCGTGAAGGAGGCCGCCTGAGATGGCCATTCTTGTCGACGCCACCACCCGGGTGATTACCCAGGGCTTCACCGGCGCCCAAGGCACGTTCCACAGCGAGCAGGCGATCGCCTACGGGACGAAAGTGGTCGGCGGCGTCACGCCAGGAAAGGGCGGCACGACGCATCTCGACCTTCCGGTGTTCGACACCGTCGCCGAGGCAAAGGCGAAGACCGGGGCGACGGCGACCGCGATCTACGTTCCCCCCGCCTTCGCGGCGGATGCCATCCTCGAGGCGATCGACGCCGAGATGCCGCTGATCGTCTGCATCACGGAAGGGATTCCGGTGCTCGAGATGGTGAAGGTCAAGCGCGCTCTCACCGGCTCGAAGTCGAAACTGATCGGGCCGAACTGCCCCGGGATCATCACCCCCGATGCCTGCAAGATCGGTATCATGCCGGGCCACATCCACCGGCGCGGCAGGATCGGCATCGTCTCGAAGTCCGGCACCCTGACCTATGAAGCGGTGGCGCAGACCACCGCCGCGGGCCTGGGCCAGAGCACCTGTGTGGGCATCGGCGGGGACCCGGTGAAGGGTCTCGACTTCATCGAGGTGCTCGAGCTGTTCCTCGCCGATGACGAGACCCAGGCGATCATCATGATCGGCGAGATCGGCGGCCAGTCCGAGGTCGAGGCGGCGGAGTTCCTCGCCCGTGAGAAGCGGAAGAAGCCCGTGGTCGGCTTCATCGCCGGGGCCACCGCTCCGCCCGGGCGGCGCATGGGGCATGCGGGCGCGGTGATCTCGGGCGGCAAGGACACCGCCGCCTACAAGATGGCGGCAATGCGCGAGGCGGGCATCCTGGTCGCGGACAGCCCCGCCGCGCTCGGCTCGACGATGGTCAAGGCGCTCGGCTGAGCCGCGTCTGTCGGCGCGGAGCGGTCAGCCGACGCCGACGACCTCCCGGCCGGGCGGATGCGAGGGCGTGCTGCGGCCGTGCGGGACGCGCGCGCCGGCGGCGCTGCCGGCGGGCCGAGCTTCCGCCCCGCCCCCGGGGGGGCGCCGCTCCAAGTGCGGCTGCGCGCTGTCGTGCCCGGCCCCGCCAGCCGCGGCATTCCCGAACACGACCGACGACGGGCGCGATCCCTCACCCTCTCGGGGAAACACTCCCGGGCGAGGTGCTGCCGACGGCAGACCTCGCCCACGCTCCGTGCCGGCCGGGCTAGCGACGCCACCAGCCGCGCTTGCGCGGGACGTCGGGCGGCGCCTCGTCGACGACGATCGGCTTGATCTCCATCGAGGCGATCGGCGCTTTCCGCTCAGGCGCCGACGCCGGCGCGGCGGGCTGCGGGGCGTCGTGCACCG
>Ga0209017_10000243_pt1 | contig 56034 bp, 45 predicted proteins | sample YNPBryunderm2012_FD_185812 | JGI IMG/M metagenome (GOLD analysis project Ga0209017, IMG submission 185812) | Anoxygenic and chlorotrophic microbial mat microbial communities from Yellowstone National Park, USA - YNP Bryant MS undermat 2012... ... | reverse complement strand
CGACCGCGGGAGTACGGGAACCGCGGCTCGCTCATGGCTTCAGGGCCGCCACGATGGTGGTGACGTTGTGACGAACCATCTTCTCGTAAGTGTCGCCAGTTGTCCCCGGCTGGCCAAGCGCGTCGGTGTAGAGCGGCGGGGCGAGCTTCACCCCGGCCTCGGCCGCGAGCCGTTCCATCAGCTTCGGATTGTGGACGTTCTGCCAGACGTGAGGGTCGTCTTCGTGCTCGTGGGCCGCCCCGAGTTTCTCCCGCTCGGCTTTGCTGTGATGGCACGGGCCCTGGCGGAACTCCAGTCCCGTCATGACGACCACCCGGACGGCCTTGGAGCCGGAGGACGTGTACCGTTTGTCCAGCCATGTCTCGAAGCTGTACCGGGGCTACGGCTCCACCCATAAGGTCAGCCAGGCAATGTTCGCTGAGTCCGTCCTGATCACGACAGCTTGGCCGCCGGGTCGGAGAAACCCCGGCCACAACCCTGAGAGAGCCCCGGTGGAGAAACTGCAGGATTCGCAGTAGTGGCATCAGCGGATTGACAGTTTTTTCAACTCCTCTGGGTCCAGTGGCCGGTCGAACACCGCGATTTCATCCAGGCGTCCTTCCCAGTTGTAGCGATTGTCCGTGCGGCCGCCGAAAAACAGTGTCTCGACGGAAGGCACCTGTCGTTCCGGTGTGATGCTGGTAATTTCTGGGGTCGCTTGGCCATTCAGGTAAATCCGAACTGTGGTCCCATCGCGAACAAAGAGGAGATGATTCCAGGTCCAGCGTTGCAGGATCGTCCGTCCAATCAGGGGTTTGGCGGCGTCGCGATCGGAACCGTTCAAGTAGATTAACTTGCCGGGTTCTGTCGCGGTGCCGCCGACGCCGACATGGTCGCTCGCGGGGCCGAGACCGTGGTTGTGGCCACGAGAGAAAATCCAGCCGGCCGTCTCTCGCCCGTCGTTCGGCATGCCGTTCCAGAACCAGAGAGAGACCGTGTAGCGAGTCCCGAGCTGGGGGATGGTGGTTTCCAGCCGTCCGCCCGCAAAGTGGCTGGCACGATTGACTTCGCCGTTCTGGCAGAACGCGGTCGAGTGCGGCCCTTCCAGAAAGAAGACAACGCCGGGCTCAACGTAGCCATCGTGGCGGTTGCCACTGGCGTCGCGAGCGCGGTGGCCGCCAAATTCATCCAGCCTCCAGTAGGCAAGCGGCTTAAGGTCCAGAATCGCTTGAGCGGCTGGCCCTCGGCTTTGTTGATACCGGCGGCGGGGCCGGTCAGCGACTTGTTCCAGCAATTCCAAAGCGGCTTCGACAATTTTTGGCTCGGCCAGGACTTCCAGGCCAGCGGAACGCGCCGGCCAGGTATTGTAGCCGCCAAGATGATGTTGCTCGGGCGGTGGAATGTAGCCGTCGCCCCCATTCGCCAGTTCGATCACCATGGTTTGTGGCAGCGGGCTTTGCCATTTCAGCTTCAAACCTGTGAGGGCGTAGGTTTCCGTTGGAGTCGTGGCGATGGCGATCGAGCCGATGCGGAGGGCTTGAACGACAATCTCGGTGGATTTCCGCTGGTCGAGAAAAATTTGTTCCCGGGCGTAGACTTCTTCTTGGGTCTTCGGCGGGCGATCGCCCATGGCGGTGACGATTCGTTCGGCCCATTCAAGCCGTTGCTTGTCTGGCACGCGGTAGGCCATCGTCATTCGTCGTTCAGCCATCGCCAGATCCACGTCGGCTCGATGCTCGATTGTTCGGTAGGCATCGACGGCGAGGTCGATGAGGCCCTCGGTATATTTCTCGATGGTGATCTGGTGTTCTTTGGCGTTGGCAGGTTTTGTGTAATCCCACCGCCAGATGTCGCCGCTACAGCCATGGGACATGAGGGCAACGAATTGCTGCTGTTTGCCAGTGTCGGCTTTGTGGGCGAGGCGACGCTGGATTCCGTCACAAAATAGGCCAAAATAGTCGGCGTTGACGGGGATGACGCCGGAAAAATAATGCATGGAGAAGTTGGCCAAAAGGGCGATGGGCCGACCGTCGAGGGCCTGGATTGAAATCAGGGAAAGTTCGGGGTCTTTCGGACCGGATTCACCCGTGACATTGTCCCAGATTCGCCCTGCGTGCATGTTCGCGCGAACGGTTGGATTGCCGAACGGATCATTGGCAATCCGATCCGGGCGAATGATCCAGCGGCGAACTGCCGTGTAGGCGGCGGCGTCCGTCACGGCCCAGCCGACCTTAGCCGGTTCTAATTTGGCCAAGGCGGCGAGCACCACTTCGACGAGCCGACTTTTCAGAAAGGGAACATACGTCGGATCGGCATCGGTTCCCAGGCAGCCCATCGCCGCCGGGGCCGAGTGCGTGTGGGTCGCTGAGATCAAAATTCGGTCCCGGCGAATTTTCGAACGGCCTGCAATCTGATCCTTGACATCATCGAGCAAGGGCCGGGGCAGCATACAACTATCAACCACCACGATGGCGACGGTCTCACGGCCATCATCGAGAACAATCGCTCGGGCATGCAACGGTGAGGTGGATTGTGTGGCTCGATTGGCAAACATGCCGCCGTTCACCAGCACAGGAAATTGCTTGGGGGTGATGTCGATCATGGCGGCACCGGCTTGCAACCCAGCCAGAGCATTCGCCGGGACACCAATCAGGCCGGCGACAGCGAAGCCGATCAATCGTAAGGTTTTCATCGCAGGCGTCTCACTCCAGGTGAACACTTCTTGGTGGATTGTCGGGGAGGTTTCTTGAAATGTATCGCGGTTTCCCCTGCTGGGAAACCAAATATGCTAGGAAGGAGTGGAACCACGGTGGCCGCGGCCAGCCGCGGTAGGTGGAGATGGTGCCAGACGCACCGTGTGACTCCCTGGCAGCGTGCCCAAGATTATGACCAGGATTGTAAGGTGGCAAGCGAGTATGGCGGTACGGCGACGGAATCTCTTGGAAGTAGCTCGCTCCGGGTGGATGACAATTCTGGGCTTGCTTGGGCGTTTGAGCGGAATCAGGGAAATGCTGCCGTGATTGCAAGTTTCTGTATTGCCGGCCTCGAGGAATTCCTATGACCGCAGTGGCTAGTGTTACGAAACTGGCGGAACGTTATTGTCAGGAATTTTCCGGGTCGGAGCGGCTGTTCCGAGAAGCCCGCGGCTTATTTCCCGCTGGCGTCACTCATGACGCCCGGATGATGGAACCGTTTCCGATTTACATCGAGCGAGCCAAGGGCTCGAAAAAATGGGATGTCGACGGCCACGAATTGATCGATTACTTTGTTGGCCACGGGGCGTTGTTGCTTGGACATTCTCCCGATGATATTGTCTCCGCGGTTCAGCACCAAATGGCGTGTGGCACCCACTATGGTTCATGCCATCGGCTGGAACTTGAATGGGGGATGCTGGTTCGGCAACTGATCCCGTCGGCGGAGCGAATTCGCTTTACCAGCAGCGGCACGGAAGCGACGCTGATGGCGTTGCGGCTTTGTCGAATCTTCACTGGCAAGCCGAAGTTTCTGAAATTTCAGGGCCACTTTCACGGCTGGCATGATTATGTCGCTGTCGGTTCGGATTATCCGTATGATTCGCCGACGGTGCTGGGGGTTCCTGATGCCGTCACTGCCCTGTGTGTTTGCGTGCCTCCGAACGATTTGAACCGGGTCGAAGACGCATTGCGGGCCGACCCGGAGATCGGGGCGGTGATCCTGGAACCGACGGGCGGCCACTGGGGCACGGTGCCGATTCGTGGCGATTTTCTCCGGGGCTTGCGAGAATTGTGTGATCGCTGGAATCGTCTGCTGATTTTCGATGAGGTCATCACCGGATTTCGGATTTCTCCGGGGGGAGCGCAGGCGTATTACGGCGTGATGCCGGATTTGACCTCACTGGCGAAGATTTTGGCAGGCGGTTTACCCGGCGGCTGTCTGGCCGGCCGCGAGGACATTCTGAGCTATCTGGAGCCACGACCGGGCCGCCCGAAAATGAGGCACCCGGGAACGTACAATGCGAATCCGCTTTCCGCCGCGGCGGGTGTGGCGTGTCTGAAACGGATCGCGACTGGGGAACCCTGTCGGGCAGCGAATGAGGCAGGGCGGATGTTGCGGAATCAGTTGAACCAGATGTTCGAATCACAAGGATATCCTTGGGTCGCCTACGGTGACTTCAGTATGATCAAAGTCCTGCCGAGTTATCACGGCGAGCGGCCCCGGCCGGAGGCTGGGGATAACGATGGCTTGATTCCGGCAAATGGCGATCTTCAGATCCTGGATGGCCCGAAACCCTCGGCAATGGTTACGGCTCTTCGCCAGGGTATGCTGCTTCATGGCGTGGATTGGTGGGGATGTGCCGGAATGACCAGTTGTGAACATACACCAGCGGATGTCGAACGGACGGTGCGGGCAATGGACGCGGCCATCGCGGCGATGCAAGCTGAAGGCATTGCATGAAAAGTGATTGATCGCGGCCATTTCCACGCTGTCGGGTCATGTGATATCCAGGAACTTTCTAAGCATCGAGGAGAGCATAAACTTGCCGGTGCAAATTCAGGTTGTGGAATCGATGCCGTTCGCCGAGAATTCGTATCTGCTTTGGCGACCCGCACAGTCGGAAGCGATCATTGTCGATCCGGGGTTTGAACCGGATCTGATCCTCGAGGTGATTCGAGAACACGGTCTGCAGCCCGTGGCCATTTTAAATACACACGGACATGTCGATCATATCGCTGGAAACAAAGCGATGAAGCAGTATTTCCCCGAGGCACCTTTGATTATCGGAGCGGGCGACGCAGCGATGCTAACCGACCCGATGTTGAACCTTAGCGGCCCGTTTGGCTTTCAAATCACCAGTCCGGCGGCGGACCACCTGGTGCGTGACGGCGATTACTTGGAATTTGCTGGACTCCGTTTGCGTGTTCTGGAGATTCCTGGTCATTCGCCAGGGCATGTCGTCTACGTCATCGACGGTGAAGGGGAGTCGGGCGAAGCAGGGATTGTCCTGGGCGGTGATGTGCTTTTTGCCGGAAGTGTCGGACGGACCGACTTTCCCGGCGGCAACTTTCAACAACTGGCGACCGGGATTCGCGACAAATTGTGGCCCTTGCCGGAGAGTACCCGGGTGTTCCCTGGTCACGGGCCGGCGACAACCATCGGCCAAGAAAAGGCGACAAATCCGTTTGTGTCCGGAACAGCGGGTTGATCGAGGTTCTGTGCCCGGCCATTTACTGCCGGTGTGGCACCGCAGTGCCGCTGGGCACCAGAAAGGCGGCCGGGGGAACCGATGGCGGCTGAATTGGCGTGCCGGCGATTCCACTCACTGAGGCAGCACGGGGAGACGCGGTGCTCGGACTGATCGCTGGATCTTTTTGAAAGTAAACCACGGCGATGATCACTACGCCGGCGATCCCGGCGAGCAAACCAAGTTTTGCATCACTTTCCATGATTTCCCACCCTTATTCCTCATGACAACAATCTCCTGTTCTAAGTTGTGCGCGATTCTGCCGACTGGGGCGTAAAAAACTTGAATGGAACTTTGCAAATTTTGACAGGCTACAATGACGGGAATGTCAGTTTCCGAACCTCTTACTTCACGGGAGTAATCGGCACGATCGACAGTTTTCTCCAGACTTGACTGTCACGAATCTGAATCGACGAAAAGATGCGTGATTGATCCCGGGGGAAACGGTTTGAGCCCGCGCATTCGTGTCAGTCCATGAGTTCCTGATTTCGAACACATCGGAATTTGTCTCGGATCGGCTGGCCAGGTGAGGGCTGGTGATGACAATTTCGGCTTGGCTGTCGCTGTTGATTATGACGATTGCGGTGACTGCGGTGTTTCGCGGGGTTGATGTTCGGCTGGCGTTACTGACCGGGGCGTTCTGCTTAGCAGTGATTACCGGGGATACAGCGCTGGTGATCCGGACTTTCCTCAGCACCTTCAGCAATGAACAATTCGTGGTGCCGATCTGTTCGGCCATGGGGTTCGCTTACGTGATGAAACAGACGGGCTGCGATCAGCATCTTGTGCGGCTGTTATTACATCCATTGCGATATGTCCGTGCTTTACTGATCCCCGGGGTCATCCTCGTCGGCTTCCTCATCAATATTCCGGTCATCAGCCAGACGAGCACCGCGGTCTGCCTGGGCACCGTGGTGGTGCCGTTATTGCGTGCAGCGGGTTACACTCCGATTACCATTGGCGCGACGTTGTTACTTGGAACATCGATCGGTGGCGAACTCCTGAATCCTGGAGCACCCGAGCTTTTGACGATCAGTTCGCGAAGCGGCATCCCGACCCCAGAGATGTGGCCGGTGATTTTCAGGGTCGTGTGGCCACAGTTACTGTTCGCGGGCTTGATGTTCTGGCTGTATGATACCTGGATCAGCCAGCGGATTTCCAGAAATGCTTCCGCGATCTCCCCGTCGGCGACGATCAGTGCGTCTCTTCCGGTGGAGGAGCCGATTCAGCCGTGGAAAGCCCTGGTGCCGCTCGTGCCGCTGGCTCTGTTGTTTTTCACCGGCCCGCCGTTGAATCTGTTCCCGATCGCGCAACGCTGGGTTGTGGAGCGGCCACCGGCAACTGCTACCGCGGCAGTTTGCGGCACTGCGGCGGCAGATGCCCTGGAAATGAGCCGCGACCCACGCAGCAGTAGTCGGATGATCGGGCTGGTGATGCTGATCGGTGTTGTCATTGCCGCAGCGAGCACACCGAGTCGTGCCGGGGGAACCATGCAAGCCTTTTTCGAAGGGGCAGGGCGTGGCTTCACCCAGATTGTCAGCTTGATTGTCACTGCGAATTGTTTTGGCACGGCGATTCAGCACTCCGGACTGGCGACTCCCCTGGAATCTTGGATCAGCGGGAATCCGTCCTGGCTTGAGCCTTTGGCCGCGGTGATTCCGGCGGGCTTTGCCATGATATGTGGCTCGGGCATGGCCAGCACGCAAAGCTTGTACGGATTCTTTCACGGTTCGGCGCTAGCAATCGGCACTGACCCGATTGCTGTTGGCGCGATGGTAGCACTTGGCTCGGCCGCCGGCAGGACAATTTCCCCCGTCGCCGCCGTGGTCTTAATGTGTGCCGCCGTGACAGAGACTCACCCGTTTGATTTGATCAAACGAGTCGGACCGCCGGTGATGATCGCGCTCGCCGGGGTTGTGGGTCTCCGATTCGCTGGGCTGGTCTGATCGCTGAAGCATCGGCGTGTCATCAAAAGTGGCTCCCTGAACACGACTTAATAAGCGTGAATTATTGACGCCGCCGGCAGGGTGTTCTCTTCAAAAATTCCTCGGAAAACTTTCCGGGTAATTCTGCCGGCTAGGGTTGACGGACTGACGCCAGCCGCCGACGATACAGCTATTCTGGAAAAGAACCCTTCAAGTTGATTCTAGCAACACTTGTGGCGGAGCTTGGTTGAATGACAGCCTTGAGAATGTTGACGGTGCAGTGCTTCCTGGTGCTGGCATATGTCCCGGCAGGAACTCTGCCGGTTCAGGCACAAGCGAGCCGGCAAGAATCGTCTGCGGCTACGTCCCCACCACCGCTCTCGCCAGCCGCTAATGCGGCCTCCAGTCCCGGGCTGAGGAAAGTCGGCGTGGTCGAGGGAATCACGGAGTATCGGTTGCCGAACGGTTTGCAAGTGCTGTTCTTGCCGGACGCCTCGCAGCCGAAAGTCACCGTGAATTTGACGGTGTTTGTCGGCAGCCGCCACGAGGGGTATGGCGAGACCGGCATGGCCCACCTCCTGGAACACATGTTGTTCAAGGGCTGCCCCAAGTTCCCGGATATCCCGAAAGCGTTACGCGATCACGGTGCCCAATTTAACGGCACCACCTGGACCGATCGAACGAATTATTTTGAAACGATGCCAGCCTCGGATGAGAACCTCCGTTTCGGCATTGAACTCGAAGCCGATCGGATGGTGAACAGCTTTATCCGCCGGGAAGACTTGCTTAGTGAGTTTACCGTGGTTCGCAACGAGTTTGAACGTGGCGAGAATAGCCCGATTCGGATCTTGCTACAACGGATGCTCTCGTCGGCGTATGAGTGGCATAATTATGGCAAATCCACGATCGGTAACCGCAGCGACATCGAACGAGTTCCGGTCGACCGACTCCGAGCGTTTTACGAAAAATATTATCGACCCGATAATGCCATGCTCATTGTGGCGGGCCAATTTGATGAAGCGAAAGCCAAGCACTATATTCAGGAATATTTCGGGCCGTTGAAAAATCCACCCACGCCTTTGCCCGACACTTACACCGAGGAACCGCCGCAAGACGGTGAACGGACGGTGACCCTCCGCCGAGTCGGCAGCGTTGCCGCTGTCGGCGTGACTTATCACATCCCGGCAGCCGCCCACCCGGATTACGCTGCGGTCGAAGTGCTTGAAAAAATCCTCACCGATGAGCCGAACGGTCGCTTGTATCAGGCACTTGTTAAAACGAAGCTGGCCTCGGCGGTTTTCGGGATCGTCTTTAATTGGAAAGATCCCGGCGTGATCGTGGCTGTGGCTCAGACCGAACCGGACAAAGTCGCGGCGGCCCGTGATGCTCTCATCACCACCATGGAAACCCTTCACAATCAGCCGATTACCGACGAGGAAGTCGAGCGGGCTCGGCGGCAGTTGCTCCGCGACCGCGAACAAACCCTGGCGAACAGTCAGCAATTCGCCGTTGGCCTGAGCAACTGGGCCGCTTGTGGCGACTGGCGGTTGTTCTTCCTGCACCGCGATCGGCTCGAACAGGTGACCGCTGCCGATGTCAATCGCGTGGCAAAGCACTATCTCATGACGCCGAATCGCACCGTCGGAGAATTCCTCCCGACGAAAGAGCCGATGCGAGCCATCGTGCCGCCGGCTCCGGATATCGCCAAACTTCTGGATGGGTACAAAGGGCGTGAGGCGATGGCCGCGGGTGAGGCGTTCGACCCCACCCCCGAGAACGTCGAAAAACGAGTCACACGAGGAAAAGTCGGCGGCATCGAATATGCCTTCCTGCCGAAAAAGACACGGGGCGAGACTGTCCACCTGACACTGGTCCTGCGTTTCGGCAATCTCGATGCCCTTCAAGGCAAGGCAATGCTCACGGAAGTCATCGGCCCGATGCTCAGCCGCGGAACAAAGACACGCACCCGTCAGCAAATCAAAGACGAATTTGACAAGTTGAATTCGCAAGTCAATGTGAACAGCACGGTCGGCCGGCTGTCGGTGACGGTCGAAACGAAACGGGCGAATTTGCCCGCTGTTCTCACTGTGCTGCGGGATGTCCTCCGTGAGCCGACTTTCCCTGCCGAAGAACTCGAACTGCTCAAACGAGAACAAATCCAGCACTATTCCGAGGCATTAACCGATCCCACCGCACTGGCGAGCAATGCTCTCGATCGCAAACTCGCCCCGTTTCCTCCGCAGGATCCCCGGTACACCCCAACCTACAGCGAGGCGATCGAACGCACGCAAGCCATTACTCGGGACGACTTGCTCTCGCTTTATCACCAGCAGATCGGGGCACAGGCCGGGCAGCTCGCCATCGTCGGTGACTTTGATTCCGCTGCCGTGCTGCCCGTGCTCGAGTCGATGTTCGTCGGCTGGAATGCCCCGGTTGCTTACGCTCGGATTCCCCAGATTCCCGAGCGGGTCCGTGGCGAAAAGCTGATCATCAACACGCCGGATAAAGCCAATGCCTACTATGTTGCCGGGCAAACCGTGAAACTTCGCGACACCGATCCTGATTATCCCGCACTTACGGTCGGCAATTACGCGCTCGGCCAAGCCCCGCTCGCGAGCCGGCTGAGTGTTCGTGTCCGCGGCAAGGAAGGTTTGTCCTACACCGTCCGCTCCTATCTCACCGCGTCGCCGCTCGACGAGGCCGGCCGGTTCACCATGCTCGCCATCACCAACCCGCTGAATATGCCGAAAGTCGAGGCGGCGATGATGGAAGAATTCACACGGTTTCTTACAGACGGCGTCAGTGCTGACGAACTGGAACAAGCGAAAAAAGCATATTTACAGTCGATGCGGGTCCAACGCGGAAACGACGGCGTCCTTGCCTCGCAACTCGCAACGGCACTGTATGCGGGGCGAACCTTCGCCTACTACGCCAACCTCGAGGATGCGATCAGCAAGCTGCAACCCGGGGATGTCCAGCGGGCATTCCACAAAGCCCTCGATCCGAAAACTCTTGTCATCATCGAGGCCGGCGATTTCAAAAGTCAGTAATCGATCGGTATCGCCCGCGAACGAAGTTTATGATTCACGACGGGCGACCAGACTCGAATCCATTCCGATCTCACTCGGTTGTCACAGCCTCCATCATGCTGGATCGTCCTGTCGATAACATGCCTTATCTGACCCACGTCCACGACGGCTTGACGATCGAGGGATATAGCCGCGCTGCCGTGCAAAGCTACTGGAGGATCCCCGAATTGAAAGTCGGCTTCGATCTCGGGGCACTCCCCTGGGCGTTTACAGGCACAGCCAACTGGTTTCTCTCACATACTCATCTCGATCATGTTGCCGCGTTGCCAATTTATGTTGCCCGTCGGCGAATGATGCGGATGGAACCACCGCTGATTGCCGTCCCGGCCGAGGCAGTCGAAGAACTTCGCAAATTGTTGCTGATTTTTCAACGGCTCGACCGCGGGCGGCAAATCTGTGAACTCGTCGGCATGGAGCCCGGCGCGGAACTCGAACTCTCTCGAGAACATGTGGTGACCGCCTGGGCCACTTCACATACGATCCCGAGTCTTGGTTACATCATCTGGGACCGTCGGCATAAACTCAAGGAAGAGTACTTCGGGTTGCCCGGCGAAAAAATTCGTGATCTTCGGCTCAGCGGCATCCCGGTCACCCGGGAAGTGCGGGTGCCCCTCGTGGCTTATACAGGCGACACGAGCCCCGCTGGCTTGGATGCCTGCCCCGATCTTTTCCGCGCCAAAATCCTTATTACAGAACTGAGTTTCATTCGGGCAGCCCACCACCGGGAAAAAATTCATAAGTTCGGACATTTGCACCTCGATGATTTCGTGGAGCGAGCCGATCGCTTCGAGAATGAAGTCATCATCGCCGGCCACGTCAGTACCCGGTATCATCCCAGCGAGGTGCGACGGACGCTGGATGCCAAGTTGCCCTCGCAATTGAAAGAGCGATTGCGGCTCTGGTTGTAAGCAGAATCGTCAGATCATCATGGCGATGAATCCGGTTCAAGAGGGGTCAATGTCCTGGCCGGATCACGATGCAGCCGTGCCAACCGAAATCTATAATGACGACAGCAACCTTTCTCCTAGGGAACGTGACATGAGTTCACTGAAGTGCCCGAATCCGAGTTGCTCGTTCGTATTTGATCCAAGCCTGTTTCCCCCCGGGTCTGTTCTGACTTGTCCCCGTTGTGCCATGCAGTTTACCCTTGGCCCCAGTTCCGCGAGCCGATTGGCCTACCCGCCCGGGGTCAGTTCCCAGATCCCTGCCGCTGCAGCAGGCTATCCAGGCTATCCCCCGAGTTCCCTGCCTGGGTCAGGATATTCACCCGGATATGCCGCCGCTCACCCGGCTTATCCGCCGGGATATCCACCCCCTCCGCCCTATGCAGCCCCTCCGGCTTACCCAAACCAAGCTTATCCGACGACATCTCCGCCTGGTTCTCCCTTTTCACCGGCAGCACCAGGCCTCGAATTTGCCGAAGAATCTGAATCGCGAGATCGATCCAAGCTGGTCTCACAACGCCGTTCCGGGGACTTCGGCAGCGCCATTCTGGCGATTGCGGGGGTCATGATGTTGCTGATGATCGGACTTACGTTCGTGTTTTTTGCTATCCGATCAAAACAAGGGCTGATCTCTCAATCGGAAATCACGAGTACCACGGAACTGCGGAATCTCGAATTCAATTTCGCACTCGCCAAGCCTCCCGAAGGCTGGCTTCGTGACCAGGAAACCCAGAATAGCCTGGGCGTGAATGTCGTGGCATATCGCCGCTCCGAACCGGTTGCCTGGGTGGCACTCGGAGTCAGCGATTTTGAAAAACGCAACCCGAAACCGTATGAGTTGCAAAAGAAGATGACGGATCAGTTGCTTCGGGTGTTTGACAACCTGCCCGAACAACTGGCCACTAAAGACGGCGAATTGGCTGGTCATCCCGCCCAGCTTTGCGAGTTCCGCGGCGTCTACAAACCGACTGGCGATACCTGCTTCGGTTACTGTTACCTGCTGGCATATCAAGGGATCGGTTACTGGCTGTATCTGTGGGCCCCGGAACGGAATTTTGGATCAGTCGGCCAGGAATTGATGCAAGTGAAGGCTGGCTTCCGGACCCTCGACCTGCGTGATGACTGGAAAGAACGGGCCCCGCAACAACGCGTCTATTTAAGCCCGGATAAAACCTACCGGGTGACCGACTACGAACGCTTGTGGGAGAAACCGAAACGCAAGGATCCGAAGGATGAAGATGAACTCGCCGACCTGTTTTTGCAAGCCCAATTGAAGAGCAAAGAGCGGAACGATTTTCCCCCCACGGCCGATTTTGTCGTACTTATTCTCGGCGAAGCCGCGGGCGATCCACTGGCCGCTGCCCGCGATTACATCGAACGCCGCTACAAACGGATTCCCGAGATCAGCGTACAAGAATGGACCGGCGAACCGGCCGGCGATCCGCCTGTCGGTCCGGAAGAGAACGACAAACCGGTCGTGCGGCTGAAAGTGAGTTATGGCAGCGACGCCCTGCGTTCCGCGGACAAACTCGTGGTCTTCACGGCCATTCCTATCGGCGATCGCACCATCGTCGCCGAAGGCTCTTGCTCCTGGCGTGAACGGGCGATTTGGGAACGCCGACTGATGCAACTAACCCGAAGTCTGCGGCCAAACACGGCGATGCCGTGATACAGCGTAACCTCCGGCCCGCAGATTTTGCCGGAGTTTACCCGCATTCTCCAGGCCACGCCGGACCGATGGATGTTATTCCACTCGACGTTGGACAACGGCGAATTCCAGCGGCACCACCGGGTCAATTGTTCCATCTTCCCGGAGGACTTCACAGAGAAACCAGACCCGGAGTTCAACAAGTGGCTCTTGCGGATGCTGGAGTTCCCATTCGCGCCACTTCCAGAACGCAAAGTTCTTTCGATGCTGAGTGTGAATCTTGTATGTCAGATTGTTTAGATACTTTCGCCATCGCTGATTTCGATAAGTTTTCGCAATATCTTCCGGGCGTTCCCACTGGAGGGGTTGCACTTGCGGGGGGAACAGATCCAGCCGTCGCCCGTCAGCCAGTACTCCTTCCACGACATACCAGCCGTTCCAGTCCATCGGTTTCGGGGCAAACATCGCCCAGTGTTGGCGGATCGGCACGATCAGGCCGATCTGCGAACGCCAGTTCGGCGGCTGTTCTTTCGGATGACCACCCTGAATGGCTGCCAGCGTCTGGTCGTAGAGTAAAAAGCCGAGCAGAACCGCAAGAACGGCCGATGCCAGCGGGTGCAACTGCCCTGCCGACGAAGTCCTTCCCTCTTCGGTAACCGAACCGAGCAGCCGATCCCAGAACCAGCTTGGCAACAATCCCAGCCACATAACGATGCAAATGTAAGGAAACAGCCCCAGATATAACGTCATGATCAGTCCGACGTGAAATCCGATAAACAAAGCGATGACAAGACAACGCATTGGCCCTTGCTTCCAGGGAATCAGCAAAAAGAAAGGCACAAACGCTTCAAGGATCATTGTTCCCAGGCTTAAATACCAGGTTAACTCCGTCTGATCCCGTAACGCTTGGCCAAGGGGTGTAATGAAGAAATCGAGATGCAGCGCATAACGTAACGCCGTGAAATCTGTCCGCCACTGCGGATGAGTTTTCAAGACTGCGGAAAAGACGTAGATCATGATCACCTGGATGACCAGCGCTGCCGTGGCCAACGACACCACGGCGTTCTGCTCACCCGCCGCGGCAGTTCCTGCGGCACCGCCGGTCTCTAGCCGAGCTTGTCGCATCCGCCAAGCATCGACCGACCAGCGTGCTCCCAGAGGCAAGAAAATTCCCCAGAAGAGCAACATTGCCAGGATCTGATCGCCATAATGCTGGATCAGAGGGTTTCGGACATGCAGGGAGACCAGCAAAAACCAGTTGACCAAGGTGCTCAGGTGTGTCGATACCCCGAGCAGGAAGGTTACAGCCGCCACTGCTTGAATCGCTAGCAGAACACTTATGAACTGGGTGTTCCCGCCGAGAAAATAGACCGAAACCCAGCGTTGCTCGGGAGGAACCTCGGAGCGTGGCATGACACCGAGGTCGGTGTAAAAGGCTGTGACATCGTCTATGCGGAGGATGACATTCAATATCAGGATGATGCCGAGCAGAATCCGAAACAGCGCCAGGGATCGCAGATCGAGCGTCCAGGGAACAAGGAATCGGTCGCGCCAGCTCATTTGCAAAAGCCCTTCGAATCCTCTCTGTTAATGCCAAAAGAATAGAATAACGCTGCTGTGGGATCAAAAATTTTGTGAGCCGTTGCTCTGGGCAAAAACGCTTCCAACGGCTTTTGTCCTTGTGTACGGGGCGTAGTTTCAGAATCGGTAGGATACAGTCGCTGGTCCCGGAAAGCGTGGACTGTTTTGACCCGCGTGCCGGACAGTTCCTCTTGCTCAGCCGGGGGGAAGTCGTTATTCCCTTCGCGGCGCCGATGCGTGACGCAGCGGGCGGCTCTGCGGAGGGAGAATCGTGGCCGAAATGGACGATGGTCTGGTGGTGGAAACGTCTCATTTGACGAAGATCTACCAGAATCGTCAGATCGCCCTGAATGATGTGTCCTTATCCATCGAGCCGGGGGCCGTACTCGGGTTGCTCGGGCCAAACGGTGCCGGGAAGACAACATTTCTCCGCTTGATTCTTGGATTGCATCGACCCACGGCCGGCTGGGCCAAGGTCTTCGGCAAGCGGATGTGCCCGAACGCGGCCGATTTGCGGCGACGGATCGGCTACATTCCCACGAATCCGCAATTTCCGAAAGGAATGACACCGATCTCGTACCTGGACTACATTGCCCGATTGTTCGGTATGCCCCGAGATTCGCGGAAACCGAAGCTCGCGGCGTTGATCCGGGCAGTCGATCTTCTTGGCCACGCCGGTGATCCGATTGCGTATTTCACTCCGGGTCAAACCGCTCGGCTCGCCGTGGCCGCCAGTCTGATCAACGAACCCGATCTGCTGATCTGGGATGAACCCACCCACGGACTCGATATTGAAGCCCGCCGCAGCATGCTGGAATTGATCAAAACCCTGGCCGCTGAGAAAACCTTGATTCTCAGCAGTCACAATTTGACAGACGTGGATGAGGTCTGTAATTACGCTGCCGTTCTCAACAAAGGGCAGCTGATATTTCATGGCAGTTTACATGACCTGAAAGGTCGAATCCGCAAAAATCATTATGAACTCGATCTGGAAGGAGATCAAAAAGCCATTACGAAGGCGGTGACGGCGATCCGGGGGATGAAAGAAACAGTCTCGGCCTTGCTCCGTCATCGCCGGCTGGACCTGAAGTTAACCGACGATACACCAAATACTGCGATTCTCGCACAAGTATTTCAGATTCTGTTCGATAATAAAGTCATGCTCGTCAGTGTGCGAAGCGTCGGCATGCAAACCGAGCAAGCGTACCTGGATCTTGTCGAAAAAGAAGAAAATCGTGGCTTTACTCGACTGTATCAACCTGCCGAGGCAGCGTAAGAGCGGCTTCTCGAAAAATCCAGGGTATAGCGTTGAGGCCCGAGCATGGATTCCCCGACCGCAGTTACAAAACGCCCCTTGAACCGGCTGCTGCCGTACTGGGCCGTATTCCAGACCGATTTTCGTCAAACGCTGCGAAGCTGGGTTTATCGTCTCTGGGTTATCATGACGATTTTGGGGGCCGGCGGCTCGATCCTTTACAAAGTCGGCGTCCATCGCGAAGCCGGAATCGTGCAGGCGGCTTCCGAGCGAAGTGGTGATTTACTCCGTGGCTTATTGGCCGTCAGTCTGGGATTGATTGCCTTACTCGCCGTCAGTGGCATCGCGGGTGAGCGGGCCACGGTTGCCGACGCGGTGTTGAGCCGGGGGATCAGCCGGCATCAATATTTCCTGGCCAAATGGCACTCACGCTTAGCCGTCATTCTTTTGACCTTCGTCGGGCTCGCGGCTGCCATTCTGGTGGCCCACCATCTCCTGCTCGATCCGGATGTGACCTGGCTCGGCGGCGTCGTGGCAATCGCACTCGTGGCCGCCATTCTTTGCGCCGTTACCTCGTGGGGCGTGACCATCGGTGCTTTGAGTAACGGCACCGTCATGGGGATCACGGTCTTCTGGATCGCGATCTACGGAGGACTGATGCTGCTTTCGCTGTTACCTGAGCCGTACCCCAGCCCAGATCGGTTCCTGGCCCGACTCACGGTGATTTTGCGGGGCGAATTTCAGCCGACCCTGCTGTGGCAAGTGATCGGATCCGGGGTCGGGCTTGGCCTGTTGGCGGCGATCGTCGGTTTGATCGGGTTCGGCCGCAAAGATGTTTGAAGCAGAACCCGAGCAGTCGGAACATTGCCGCATCTCGTTCTCAGGCGAGAATTCCGGTGATGGGATGATGTTCCTCGACACCTGTGAGGCGGACATCGAGCCCCTGGAACTTGACGCTTAAGCGGGTGTGATCGATCCCGAGACAGTGCAGAATCGTCGCATTCAGATCATGAATGTGAACCGGATCTTTGATCACATTGTAGCTGAAGTCGTCCGTTTCTCCGTAAACGATTCCGGGTTTGATGCCGCCGCCAGCCATCCAGACTGAGAAACAGCGAGGGTGGTGATCGCGGCCGTAGTTGTCCCGGGAGAGTGGACCCTGGCAATAAATAGTTCGGCCGAATTCTCCGCCCCAGATGACCAGAGTATCGTCGAGCAGCCCTTTGGCTTTCAAATCGGTGATCAAGGCATAACAGGCTTGATCGACATCTTGACATTGCCTGGGCAAATCACCGGTCATGTTGCCATGCTGGTCCCAGCCGCGGTGGAAAATTTGTGTGTAGCGAACGCCGCGTTCGGCGAGCCGCCGGGCGAGCAGACAGCAGGCGGCAAACGTTCCGGGTTTGTGAACATCCGGGCCGTAAAGGTCGAGAATGTCTTTCGGTTCTCGGGAGATATCGGTCAACTCGGGGACTGATGTTTGCATGCGGAAGGCCATTTCATACTGGGCAATTCGGGCTTGCGTTTCGGGGTCGCCCACTTCGGCAAAGGTTTGCTCATTGAGCTTTGCCAGCGCGTCGAGCATGCGTCGTCGCGCTTGGCGATCAAGGCCGGCGGGGTTCGACAGAAAAAGCACGGGATCGCCCTGAGAGCGGAGCGCCACGCCTTGATGTTTGCTGGGCAGGAATCCGGCACCCCACAGCCGGTTGTAGAGGGCTTGGGCATCACGGCGGGCGGACCAGGTTGCGGTCATCACGACGAACGCGGGAAGGTTCTCGTTGAGACTCCCCAGGCCGTAACTGAGCCAGGCTCCGAGGCTTGGCCGGCCGGGAAGCTGGCTGCCAGTGCAGATGTAGGTAACGGCTGGGTCGTGGTTGATTGCCTCGGTATGAACGGTTTTGATCAAGGCAATCTCATCAACGATTTTTGCGGTCCAGGGCAACAATTCGCTGACCCAGATACCGGACTTGCCGTGTTGTTGAAACTTATATTTTGACGGAGCGATCGGAAAGCGGGATTGACCGCTGGTCATGGTGGTCAGACGCTGGCCTTGACGGATGGAATCGGGCAAATCCTGGTCGAAGAGTTGCTCCATTTTCGGCTTGTGATCCCAGAGTTCGATCTGGGAGGGTCCGCCGTTCATAAACAGGTAGATGGCACGTTTCGCTTTGGGGGCAAAGTGGGGCAGCCCGGGCAGCCCGCCGGTGGCGTTCTGGCTTGACTGCGGGCTGGCTGCCGCGGAGTTTGGGAGGAGAGTCGCCAGGGCGGCCGTGCCAAGGCCAAGGGCACCACGGCGAAAGAAATGGCGGCGGGTCAGGGCGGTGATGCGGTCATGAAGCGGATTCATAATCGACCTCAGTTCATGAGGATGAGAATGCGAGGATCGTGAACAGTCATGGTTAGCTTCACTTGTTCAGTACTTCATCCAGGTTCAAAAGCACGTTGCCAACCAGGGTGTAGGCGGCCAGCTCGCTGGGGTCGAGTTTCGGGTCCGGCTTGGTTTCGCCGATGGCGATGAGTTGTTTGGCCCGATCGGGCTGCGTGCGGAAGCGGGCCCACTCTTGATCCAGCAGGGAACGTAATTCCGCGAGTTCCCCGGCTCGTGGAGAGCGGAGGGTGGCTCGCTGGAACATCGCCGTCAAGCGGGCATCGGCATCGGGGGGCGTGGACTTCAGTGTGGTCTCGGCGAAGTACCGTGCCGCTTCGACGAATTGATCTTCGTTCATCAGCAAGAGTGCTTGTAACGGCGTATTGGTGCGTTCCCGGCGAACTACACACGCTTCTCGGCTGGGGGCATCGGTGACACTCATTTGTGGTGGGGGTGCCGTCCGCTTCCAGAAGGTGTAAAGGCTGCGGCGGTGAACCTTGTCGCGGCCGGTGTCGGGGGTGAATCGGGCCGTGTTGCTGCTGGTGTAGCCAACGGCTTCCCACAGCCCCGCTGGTTGAGGAGGTTTGACACTCGGACCGCCGATTTTCTCGACAAGTAAGCCGCTGATAAACAAGGCTTGATCGCGGAGTGCTTCGCCATCGAGGCGGAAGCGCGGCCCGCGGCTGAGGAAGCGGTTACTGGGGTCTCGGGCGAGTTTTTCTGGTGTGCATCGCGCTGACTGACGGTAGGTCGAGGACGTGACGATCAGTTTCAGCAATTGTTTGACATTCCAGCCGGATTCCCGAAATTCGACGGCCAGCCAATCGAGTAATTCCGGATGCGTCGGTGGTTCACCTTGGGTGCCGAAATCATCAGCGGTGCGGACGAGGCCGGTCCCGAAAATCGACTGCCAGAACTGGTTGACCGCGACTCGGCTGGTAAGAGGTTGATTCGGCGACACCAGCCAGTAGGCAAAGCCCAGCCGATTATTTGGGACATTCGCCGGCAATGCCGGCAAAAAGCGGGGCGGGGCCCGTTCGACTTGATCTTTGCGCTGATCGTATTCCCCACGATTGAGGATGTAGGATGGTCGTGGATTTGCTAGCTCTTGAGAGATCAGCGTGGTGGGGATCGCCTGATCGGCTTTCTGGTAAGCCGACTCCGCCGCCCGCAGTTCGGCTTGCAAGCCGCGGAGGACTTGCCGTGTGGGGGCGAATCGGTTTTCCACGAAGTAATCCCGGAGTTGCTTGGTTTGCGCGGGAGATCGCTTGTCGGCGGCGAGGGTAATTAACGGGGTAATGGCTGGTGGCAGCCCCGCAGCACCGAGGATTTTTTGCACTTCCAGCCAATCCGCGAGTTGATCGTAGCCATGGGTGCTGTGATAGGCCGTGCGGCCGGCGGCTGAGGCGATGCTTGCCGCGGCGTAAGAAGGGGTTTCGCTGGCAGTGAATTGATAGGGATGTTCTGCGACAAGTTTTCGGATTGCCTGTTGAAGTCGCTCGATTTCCTTTTGCAGTGTCTCCAACTGGGCCAGTTGCTCTGGCGGTGCGACTCGGGCGATCGGAGCGTAGCGGGCGCTGTTACCGTCCAGCGGCGAAGCATCCAGGCTGTTGAAGTAGGCGAAGAGCGCGTAATAATCTTTCTGAGTAAGGGGGTCATATTTGTGATCGTGGCAGCGGGCGCAGCCGACCGTCAATCCCAAGAAGACTGTTCCCAGCGTATCCACCCGGTCAACGACATTGCGGACATAAACTTCCTCGGCAATGGAACCGCCTTCGCTGGTGGTGACGTGGCAGCGATTGAAGCCGCTGGCGACTTTCTGATCGAGTGTGGCATTCGGAAGCATGTCGCCGGCAATCTGTTCCACGATGAACTGGTCGTAGGGCTTATTTTCGTTGAAGGCGCGGATGACCCAGTCGCGATACGGCCAGATTTCCCGGTAGTTGTCGAGGTGGAGCCCGTGGGTGTCGCCGTAGCGGGCGGCATCCAACCAGTAGCGGGCTCGGTGTTCCCCGTAACGGGGCAACGCCAGCAGTCGGTCGACGACTTTTTCGTAGGCGGTTGGCGAACGGTCGGCGAGGTACGCCGCGACTTCCTCGGGGGTCGGCGGCAGGCCGGTCAAGTCCAGGGTGACCCGGCGAATCAAGGTGACGGGGTCGGCTTCAGGATTCGGCGTCAGAGTGATTTCTTGCAACTTCGCCAGCACGAACGCATCGATCGGATTGCGGATCGTCCAGCCGGGAGGAACCTGAAGGTTCGGGACTTCAGGCCGAGTCGGGGGGACAAAGGCCCAATGCTGACGGTGCTCAGCCCCGCTGGCGATCCAGCGGCGAAGCATTTCGATTTGCTCCGGTTTCAACGGTTTGCCAAATTTCGGCGGCGGCATCAGTCGTTGCGGTTCACTGGCGGAGATGCGGTGGATGAGTTCGCTGGCTTCAGGCTTGCCTGGCACTACTGCCGGTTCTCCGGATCGGCCAGCCCCGTACAGGCCTTCCCGGGTATCCAAGCGAAGTTTCGCTTTCCGGGCTTTTTCATCCGGACCATGGCAAGCAAAACAGTGCTCGGACAGGATCGGAAGGACATCGCGACTGAAGTTGACAGATGTCGGCTTGACCGGACCGTCGCCGCGCGTGGCATCGGCATGCAAAAATACGAAGAAAAGGATCAGAATATGTAGTATCACCCAGCCACGGATCCGGGGCATTGAGCGAACCTCCAAAACAGTGTGTCAGGACAGGCGGCAGCGATTGTTTGCAGTGGCAGGTAATTTTCATTATATTCGATCTTCAGTCACTTACAAGAAAAGAGATGGCCAAGTTCAGAGCCGTTGCGGATTGCTCGGCGGTGTCTTGGCGAAATCGTGACGCTTGAATCGGCGGTACTATTCTGCTCTGAAGTGTTTGTTAGCTTTTGACACATTCGCATGTTCAGAGGATACGAACGTGAGTAGCGACGTGAGCCGAGCCGCGACAGAATACCGCTATGAAAAATTGACCTGGCCTGAGATCAACGACGCCATCGCCTTAAACAAGGTCTGCATTGTGCCCTGCGGCGCGGTTGAACAACACGGCCCGCATTTGCCTCTGGATGTGGACTTGATCTGCCCGGTGGGGATCGCGACGGGGGCAGGCCGGCAGATTCCCGAGAAGCTGCTCGTCCTTCCGGTGGTCGCTTACGGTTATACCGGGCATGTGATGGATTTTCCCGGGACCATCAATCAGCATTTTGAGCACTTTATTCATCATGTACTCGATATTACCAAGTCGCTGGCCTATCACGGATTCAAAAAAATCATCCTCTTGAACGGCCACGGCTCCAATATGCCGAACCTGGATCTGGTGGCACGACGGACGAACCTGGAGACCGATGCCGAATGTGTGTGCATCGGTTGGTGGAATCTTCTCACGGTGGACAAGGAATTTTTGCCCCGCTGGCGTCAAAGCAAATTTCCCGGCGGTTGTGCTCATGCCTGTGAACTGGAAACGTCCCTGTACCTGTATCTCGACGGTGACAACGTCCGCAAGGATCAGATTCGTAACGGCACGATCTCGTTCAACGAGGAAAACAGCCCGTTTCAGTGGGTCGATCTCTTCGCCGCGGGTCCGGCTACGGTCATTTCCTGGACCAGCAGCTACTCCGAGACCGGCGTTCTTGGCGAAGCCGAACTTGCGACGGCCGAGAAAGGCCGAGAAGCCTACGAAGAAGCAGTCCGGCAACTCGTCCGATTTGTGACCTGGTTTCAGTCTCGGCCGAAGGATCGACGCCAGAGTCGGCACCGGCAACCGCCAACGATGCCGTTCCCCTGGGGTCAACACCCGTGATCGCAACTCCCAGCAGCCGTGAAGCTGCTGGACATCGAGCGGGCCAATCATCCCCACGAAGCTGGGCCTGTTTCCTGATGCTGATCGAGAATGATTTGCTCGCCGAAACGATCGCGGAGTTTTCGCAACATCGGCAGACTGATCGGATTGCCATCCAGCCGCAAGACGGTCAAATCGGGTTGATGGGGAGCCACGAGCAAGTGCCGAACCTGCTCATCATCAAAGCGATTGTGTCGAAGATCCAGTTCGACGAGATTTTTCCAGCATCGGCTTGTTGTCAGCGCTTCAAGCCGCCAGGTATTCCAGAGCCGTGAGCGGGTAAGCCGCAGGGATCGCAGTTTTTCCCAAGGGGTTAACCCGAACAAATCAGTTTCTAGCGGGTGCGGTTGCTCGATGACTTGATCGAATTCGATGGCAGCCAGTTCCGGTAAGCGGCGATGATCGTAAATCAATTGCTGAGCGGCGACGAACCAGTACGAATCATTCGAGCTCCGAAATTCTTCCAGTGGGTGGAATCGCATCGCCGAGTGATCGCCAAGATGAAGCAGCCCCACGGCCATGTGGACGTTTGCCAGTCGTAGGGAGCGTAACGATTCAGCCAAAGGGCTGCCGGGGTAACCGCTCATCGGCATCAAATCAATGGTGATGGTCCGCAACTGAAGCCGTTGAACCGGGATTTCGAACAGCGCATCAAGCAAATCACGGGACTGATGTGGGCCGACATCCAAGGCGAGTTGGCGGAGTTGCCGCACCAGTGGAGAATTTGTCAAAGCGCGAAGCATTTCGGGCATTCCCGGCCGGCTGGCCACCTGAAAATGCAGCGCCCGCAGCCCTGTGGCGAGGGGCGAATCCGCCAGCACCCGCATCGGCTCAATCGGCGTGATCGTGCCGTAAAAGGTCAACTGCTGGACCCGGGGCAGCCACCGGCCGCGGCTGAACTGCCGCCACTGTTCCAGTGTGGCGGTCGGCAGATGCAGTTCCACGATCGGCCAGGCTTCAAAAAGTCGGTCGGCATGTTCCAAAAACAAATTCAGGTCATGCACGACCAAAGAGCCCGGCAGGCCGCGGATAAACGGCCGCTCGGGATGCCAGTCGATGCCCGAAGTGGGTAATTCCGGGAGGAATGCCCGAAAGATCCCGCCAGTCAACCATTCGGGGCGATGATGATACATGTAAACCGCCAAGGAATCCCACGGCTGGCAATGAGCGAGGTAGACCTGATTTCGCAGAAACGCCGCGTAATCGGCGGCACCGTGTTCTTCGTACCAATCCGCGGCAACCAGCCGAGGCAAGTCATCTTCGGGGGATGCTGCCGCGGCTTGCAAGAGTTCCTCAGCACCGCTCATCGGAATAACCGTCGGATAAGATCAAGTTGCATGACACCGGCTTAATTTGTGCTGATCCCGTATTGTTCGATTTTGCGATACAGGGAGCTGATGCCGATGCCAAGCCGGCGGGCGGCCTCGCGTTTGTCGCTGCTTTGTCGAAGGATACGCTCGAGATGCCGCTTTTCAAAGCGTTCCAGCGCCAGGTGCAAATCATCCACCACGGAAGGATCGTCCGCCGCTGGTGCAAGATCGGGGGGTAAATCATCGACCTGCAACAGCGGTCCTTCACCGAGGATCACCGCCCGTTGCAAAACGTTGTCGAGTTCGCGAATGTTTCCCCGCCAGGGATGGCCAACCAGTCGCTGCATGGCCTCGTGACTTACCCCAGCGATCCGCTTGCCCATTGTGCGGGCATGGCGAGCCAGCAGATGTTCGACCAGTTCGGGAATATCCTCTCGCCGCTCTCGCAACGGCGGCAGGTGAATTGAAACAACATTCAACCGGTAGTAAAGATCCTCCCGAAACCGGCCCTCCTGAACTTCCAACGCCAAATCTTTGTTTGTTGCCGCAATCACCCGGGCATCGACCTTAATCGGCTCATTTGCCCCCACCGGAAACACTTCCTTCTGCTCGATCACCCTGAGCAGCTTGGCTTGTGTCGCCAGTGGCAATTCCCCGATTTCATCAAGAAAAACTGTTCCTTGCTCGGCGTGAGCGAACACTCCGGTGGCGTCTCGTTCCGCGCCCGTAAACGCCCCCTTGCGGTGGCCAAACAACTGATTTTCCAGCAAATCACTGGGGATTGCGGCGCAGTTCACCGCAATAAATCGGCCCGGTCGCGGTCGCTTCTCCTCGCCGAAACGATGCACTGCCCGGGCCATCAATTCTTTCCCGGTACCGCTTTCTCCCAGAATCAGGACGTTCGAACGGGTCGGTCCCACTTTCCGCGCCAGCGTCATCGCCTGATGCATCTGCGGGCTGCGACCGACCACCATCTCCGGAACCGTGGCTCCTCCCCGAGACAGTTCCCGTCGCAGCCACTGATTTTCTCGGATCAAGTCCCGATGCTGCAGTAAACGGCGGATTTTCCCGAGGACTTCGTGGAGAATAATCGGCTTCATCAAATAATCCGAGGCACCCTTCTGAAAAGCCTCCACCGCGGTTTCCACCGTGGCGTAGGCCGTGATCAGCACGACCATCGTTTCCGGACTGGTGCGTGCCGCAAATTCCAGCACCTCGATGCCATCGATCCCCGGAAGATTCACATCGCATAAAATCAGGTCAAAGCAGCGGGCTTTGATCCGCTCGATCGCTTCTTCACCGCTGCCAGCGACGTCGACTGCGAAATTTTCACCTTGAAGGAACTCGGCCAACGTTTCTCGAATCACGAGCTCATCATCAACCACGAGAATCGCCGTGCGAGGAGTAGCGGTCATGGTCCGGCCTCCTCGCGGGGTAAGACCGTGCTGTCGGCGGCGAAATCAGCACCATGGGGGCGTCGGGGCAACAGGGCCGGCGTGGTCAGCGAATCTGCGTCTTCCCCGGCTTCGGCCGCCACGATCGGCCCAGGATCAGCCGGAAACGTGACCTGAAATCGACAACCCTGTCCGGGTTGTGACTCGATTCCCACCCGCCCGCCGTGACTTTCCACAATTCGCCGAATGACGAATAATCCAAGGCCAGTGCCGTGTTTCTTCGTGGTAAAATACGGGCGGAACAATCGATCATGAAGTTTCGGGTCAATGCCGTGACCATCGTCTTCGACGGTCAAGGCAACCCATGCCGGACAGTGTGGGCAATTCGCAGGATTTTTCGGACACGGAACAAATCGGCCGGTCCCCAGACCGCGTTCGCCAAGGCATTCAATTGCACCTGGGCCTGCCGCAAGTTCGGCGGCCACCGTAATTCGGCCCCCCCGGTCCGTCGCGTCGATGGCATTCAAGACCAGGTTGAACACCACCTGAACAAATTGATCACGGATTCCGAGCAGGGGTGGCAGATCCGGCGAAACTCGCACCGTGATTTGCCGATGTTTCCCCCCTTTGTAAAACTTGGCGATTCCCAGGGCCTCGTCAATCACTTCTTGCACCGAGACTCGGCTGCGCTGATTGCTAGCCGGCCGGCTAAAGGTCACAAGCTCTCGCAAGATGGTTTGAATTCGCGCCAGTTGGCCGGTGACCAGACCCAGCTTTTCCCGGGTATAGTCATCCAGCGGCCGCCGCTCGAGAACCTGCACGACGGTACTGATCGACGTTAACGGGTTGCCAACTTCGTGGGCGATCCCGGCCGCCAACAACCCGAACGCTGCCATCTTTTCCTGATGCAAAACCTGGGCTTGCGACTCTTCGAGTTCCCGGCTTCGCTCGGCAATTCGCGATTCCAGTTCGGCCTGGTTTTGACGCAGAGCCTGATTCAGTTGATGCAATTCCTCGCCAGCCCGCTTCAGCATCTGCGCCATCGCGGCCGATGCCCAGCTCACCCAGCTCAGGACCACGATCATCAAAGGTATGAGATACGCCGGGGGAGACGGCTCCGGTGCCGCTGCGACGACGATGCCGTAACTCAGACAATCAAGCCCACAGGTGAGATATGTTGTTCGCGGTGAATAGCGGAAGGCGGTGCAAATCAGCGACAGCAGATAATAAAAGCGGAACGGACTGTCGGGCCCCGATTCATAATGACACAACAAACCGATGAACAATGCCTCCATGGCCGAAATCAATAAGGGAAAATCCCGCAAGAATACGCGACCCCGGAAAAACATCAGCGTATCAACGGTCGTGAATGCAAAGCCCAGCATGAGAATTGCATTCAAGGGTGTCCGGTCAGACACAGCCCCGACATTCGCGATCAGCACGCCGACGATTAAGCCGAACCAGCGAATCTTAACAACGATCGATTCCGCTGCCAGTTCCCAGGGGGCGTCGCTCGGTTTCGGAGCGATCCCCAACACGATCCGATTTTGCCATGTATGCCCCATACTGGCATTTTAGCGGACCGATTGGCAGCAGCGTCGCCCTTTCTCGCGGTGCTGACATCACGCGGCCCGACGAACCGTTTCCCCGGCTAAGACTCGCTGCACATAGCCAAATAGCTCGGCTTCATATCGTGCCTTGCGGAACGATAAGGCGTTCTTTCGGGCTGCCCGGGGATCAAATTCATGCCGCTGGGCTTCAAAAATTTGAATCGCCTCGACGACCGCCTCCGGTGTTTGCTGATGAAAGAAAACGCCCGTCGGCTCTGCGGACGCACCGAGAGGATGCACGGTCTCAGTCGCACCGCCACGACCGTAAGCAATCACGGGGGCACCACAGGCCTGAGCTTCGACCGGCACGATGCCAAAATCTTCCTCCCCGGGGTAAAGCACAGCCCGACACCGGCGGAGGTGATCGCGAATGACCGCGTCCGGTTGCCAACCAAGAAAATGAACCGTCGGCCCCGCCAAGGTCTGAAGCTGCTTCGCCGCCTGTCCCGAACCAATCACCAGCAGCGGCAGGTTGAGCCGGTTGCATGCCTGGATTGCCAGATCAAACCGTTTGTACGGAGCCAACGCGGACACTACCAGGTAATAACTTTCCCTCCGTTCACTGCTTGGCGTGTAAAACTCTGTGTCGACGGGGGGATAGATCACATCGCTGGATCGGCCGTAAGATTCCGCGATTCGCTGCTGCACGGTCCGGCTGATGGCAAGAAAGTGTGTGACTCGTGCTGCTGTCCGCCGATCCCAGTCTCGCAAACGGGCGAGCAACAGGTTGGCGGCTTGTGACTTCATTTTCCCCCAGGAACCGTGCTGAACATGCTGAAAGTAAGCCTCTTGCATCTGCCAAGCATATCGCATCGGCGTAAAACAGTAACACACATGCGGCACTCCCGGAGGAGGCAGGACCGACTTGGCGACACAATGGCTGAAACTCAGGACCAGGTCGCACTCCGGCAGTCGCCACTGGGCCGCCAGCGGCATCAGCGGCAGCAAATACCGATAATACTGCTCCACCCGAGGCAACCGATTCAGAAAACTCGTCGAAAGCGGATGATCCTCGATGACCGGGCTGACCGATCCTGGCCGGTGAAGCAAGGTAAAAATCGGTGCCTCCGGCCAGCGCGCACAGGCGGATTCGAGGCACTTTTCGCCACCCCGCATCCCCGTGAGCCAATCATGAACCAGGACGATTCGCGGTTCTGCCGTCGACCCCATCCCTAGCCTCCGTGCCAAGCCCAGGATCGCTACGTGGTCGCGGCCGAAGTTTAGCTTTTCCTCATCAGCTTCGAAAAGATCAATTGGCAAGCGTTCGGCGATCTGTCGAAAAACCGGTTCCTTGAATGCTTTTCACGCGGATCTGTGGCAGACTGTTGCAGAACCTGTGCTAGCACTATAATTTAATGAAAGTCGGGTTTTTCAAACACGGTCGGTTAAAACCAGCGACAATTGGACGAGCCAATCAAGCAGTAATCGATACGCTCGCTCGGCGACAGTTGACGAGATCGTGTTTTCAGAAAGAGGGGTCTCATGGCCTTCGCACTCAATATCGGCAAATGCAGCTTACTTGGCAACTACCGGGAAAACAATGAAGACTCGATCGAAGTGAAACAATTTCCCGACATGGTGGCCACGATTGTTGCGGACGGAATGGGGGGGCAGGCCGCCGGGGAAATCGCCAGTAAGCGTGCCATCGAAATCATCCCCCGCGAACTCCGGAAAAATCTGACACCGCAAATGACCAGCGATGCCGTGAAATCGGTCATCCGCAAAGCGATCGTTACCGCCAACGAAGAAATCATGGCGATGGGTGCCATGGATAAAGACATGAAAAACATGGGCACGACGATTGTGCTCGGCGTCTGGCGGAAAGGAGATGAACTTTTCCTCGCCAGTGTCGGCGACAGCCGGGGCTACTTAATCCGCAACGGCACCATTCAGCAATTGACCGTGGATCACTCCCTGGCTCAGGCGCTGGTCGAAGCCAAAACCATTTCCGCTGCCGAGGCCAAAGAACATCGCTTCAAAAATGTGCTCTGGAAATATCTCGGCAGTAAAGAAGTCGGCGATGGCCCCGAGGTCATGTCGATCACCTTGCAGGCTGGTGACCGGCTATTACTTTGCACCGATGGACTTTCCGGGGTGGTCAACGACGAAAAACTGCTAAATTTCATTCAAAGTCAGACGGACATGCAGCAATGTGCGGAGGGCCTCGGCCAACTTGCCCTCGATTCCGGTTCCCGGGACAACGTCTCCTGCATCGTGATTGAAGTCGTCAACACACCGTGACAGTACCGGGGTATCCCCAGTGTCGGCACGGAGGCCGAGTCATTCCCAAAATGCCCGAGCGATTCTTACCTACGGTTACTTCTTACCAGTAAGTGTGAATTGTCGGCTTGATAATCAATTCCGGCACGGACACATGCGGCGGAAGGGTGGCAACAAATAACACTGCTTCCGCCACATCGCCTGGCTGAAGGATATTCGCTCGCTGTTCTTCCGTTACCGGCCTCGGCCTTTGTTCAAGAATCGGGGTATTGATCTCCCCGGGGTAGATATTGCTGACACGAATGCCGTTTTCCCGTTCTTCGTTGGCCAGAACCGTTCCCATTGCCCCCATGCCAAACTTGGATGCTACATAGGCAACGCCACCGAGGGGGTTGGCGCGTTTGCCGGCAACCGAAACAATGTTGATCACGATCCCATCTTTGCGAGCCAGCATTTGCGGCAACACCGCTTGCGTACAGTAAAATGCCCCGTCCAGATTTGCCCGCACAATCATGGACCAAGCCTGCGGCGTCAGTTCGCGAAAGGTTCGCTGTTTGATATTCATCCCGGCATTATTGACCAGAAGATCAACTTTGCCGAAGCGTTGCGTGGCTGCGGCGATCAGCTGCTGACATTGCTTGGGATCGGCAACGTCGACGGGGTGGGTGGCCAAGCGATCCCCGCCCGCTAATTCCTCGGCGGCGGCTGCCAATTTTGCAGAATCCCGGCCGGCAATCGTCACCCGAGCCCCGGCATGCAAAAACAAACCAGCCACAGCCTTCCCTACACCGGAGCTACCTCCGGTTACCACAGCAACCCGGTTGTCGAGCTTGGACATCTCCGCTTGCCCCTTATCTCAGTCCACGATAAACGGTAAAATCTCAGTGTACGTTGATCATGATCGGCATGCCAGGCATGACCGTGGAAGTTTTGACACCAGCGTTTCGTGTGAGCCAGGAAAATCGCGTATGAATCCCGAACTGCGACGACGGACCGACGATCTTACCAACCGCCTTGCTCAACTCCGGGGGTCTCTTTGACATCCCCAACAAACTGCGTCATCGCCACGAGCTGGAAACGAAACAAACGGAACCCGGCTTCTGGGACAATCCGGAAGCTGCCCGGGGCGTGATCCAGCAACTCAAAATGGTCAATGCTGTTTTGAAGCCTTACGAGGAGTTGACAAAGGCAGCGGAAGAAATCGCCGCGATGGCGGAACTCGCCGAGGAAGACGAATCGTTTGAAGCCGAGATGGAACCGGCTTTGATCGACGCTCAGCAGAAACTCGATGCCTTTGAGCTGATGGCGATGATGAGCGGCAAGCAGGATGGAGCCAATGCCGTAGTCTTCATTAAGCCCGGAGCGGGGGGCACCGAAGCCTGCGATTGGGCGGCGATGCTCTATCGAATGTATGTCCGCTGGGCGCAACGGCACGGGTTCAGCATCACGGATGTCGATGAAGAACCGAACTTGGAAGCCGGCCTCCACAGCGTCACCTTCAAAATCGTTGGTGAATATGCCTACGGTTACATGCAAAGCGAAATCGGCGTCCATCGACTCGTCCGAATTAGCCCGTTCGGCTCCGGGGATACCCGGCAAACCTCCTTTGCCGCCGTCGATGTCATTCCAGAAATTGATGACACGATCGAAATCACCATCAACGAAAAAGACCTGGAAATGCAAACCTTTTGCTCCGGGGGACCGGGCGGCCAGCACCAGAACAAAACCCAGTCGGGTGTTCGCTTGATTCATAAACCGACCGGTGTTCGTGCCGAAAGCCGCACCGAAAAAAGCCAGCATAAGAATTACGACAACTGCATCAAACTTTTGAAATCACGGCTTTACGCCATTGAGGAACAGAAACGCCTCGGTGACATCGCACAGCGGTATGACGCGAAGGGTGAAATTGCCTTCGGCAGCCAAATTCGCAGTTACATCATGCAACCGTATACCTTGGTTCGTGACGAACGCGAGGGGGTTGATGTCAAAGTGCCGGCGGTTGACAAGGTGCTCGACGGCGACCTGGATATATTCATGCAAGCGTACCTGCGTTATAAAACCGCCAAACTGAATAAGAAATAAGCCGTAAAAGATTCGCCGGATTCCGCCGCGAGGAAAGACCCTGATCGCGATGGTTGTGAGCATCTTCCCGAAACGGATAGCTTGAGTGTCTGAAGCGTCTCGTGCATGATCTTGTCGCCGAATGATGACCGCTGAGCCGAATCCGGACAATACCGGAGCGGGCGTGATGGCCGATGCTTCTTCGATGGAGATCGATCTTCCCAACCTTGTTGCGACGGAGCGGTTTGGCCGCCAACTGGGTCGTATTCTTCCCGCTGGGGCGGTGATTGCCCTAAACGGGCCGCTGGCTGCAGGGAAAACGTATCTGTGCCGGGCAATTGCGGAGGGGCTCGGGATCCTTAACCCTGCGGCCGTGACAAGTCCGACCTTCGTGCTGATTCAGGAATATTCTGGGCGTTGCCCGATTTATCATTTTGACGCCTACCGCCTTTCCGGCCCGGATGAATTTCAAGAACTTGGCAGCGACGAATATCTGCACGGATCAGGCGTTTGTCTGATTGAGTGGGCGGAGCGAATCGCGGTCGCTTTGCCCAGCGATCGACTGACCATCGAGTTAGCGCTGAGCGGGTCGGAGTCGCGGCGGGCCAGGATTCACGCCGGCGGTTCTGGCTCGGCGGCAATTCTCCGTCAGTTCCGGGAGTTGCTTGAAAAGCCGGTGTTGCCCGTGTAATTTGACAGCTTGACAGTGTTGGCGTTTGTGGTGATCCCGCGCAACCCGGACAGGAACAATGCCTCTCAGCCTGGAGCAATACGCCACGAGCTACCTACCGAGCCGGAATCTTCCCTGGCCGGTTGCTCCGACGCCGGATCCCCCGAAAGCGCGGCCCCACCTCGAGCGATTGCCGATCAAAGCGGTGATGTGGAACGTCTACGGGACGTTATTGGCGATTCCGACCGGGGAATTGCAGTTTGACCACCCGCTTGATTTTGTGATGGATGCCGCCTTGGATAAAACCATCCAAGAATTCAAGATGTGGCAATCGATGAGCCGTAAGCCAGGAGCCCCGGCCGCGTATCTGAAAGAGTTGTATCAGCGTGCTTTGACACAACTCCGCTTAACCAGCGGTGGCGGTGAAAAATACCCGGAAATCGCCAGTGAACGCATCTGGGACGATATTGTCAAAAAGTTGATGCAAAAAGAGTATCAATTTGATGTCGTGTTATACGGTGCTTTGAATGAATTTGTGCAAAAGATCGCCTACTTTTTTCATGCCAGCATTCAGGGGACCGGCGCTTATCCCGGGGCCAGCGAGGCCATCCGCCTTGTTGCCGAACGTGGCTGCGTTCAAGGAATTCTGGCGGATGGGCAATGTTTCACACCGGCACAGATGCTCAAAGCATTCCGAGAGCAAGATCCCCAGTTCGATTTCGACTTGTCATTCCCGAGTGATCTTCGCATTCTATCGGCAATGAAGCGAGCGAAGAAACCTTCACCGACGTTGTTCACGGCGGCAATTGAAGCACTCGCTGCCCGCGGGATCAGGCCAGAACAGACGCTTCATGTCGGCTCGAATATTCCGCGGGATATTGTGCCGGCCAAGAAAGCCGGCATGCGAACGGCGCTGTTTGCTGGGGATAAAACTTCGTTGTTGGCGACGCCGGAACAATTGAAATCGCCTCAGTCCCGACCGGATTTGTTATTGACCGAACTTCCCCAGATTGCCGATGTGCTCGGCTGAGGAAGGCGTATGCCAGTTCCTGAACCTCATCTGAATCTGCGTGACATCAATCTGGCGAATATCATCGCAGACACCCAGGAAATTCAGCGGTTTCTACCGCATCGGGAACCGATGAATCTGATTACCGCCGTGGTCCATGTCGATTGCCAGAATCATCTGATCGTCGGTTATAAAGATATTGCCGACGATGAATTCTGGAAGCCGGGGCATTTCCCGGGACATCCGCTGTTTCCTGGCGTGCTGATGTGCGAGGCCGCAGCTCAACTTTGCTGTTATTACACGATCTCGCAAAAAATCAGCACGCCCGGAGCGTTAATGGGGCTCGGCGGCATTGATAATACACGTTTCCGCCGCGTGGTCCGACCTGGCGAACGGCTTGTGCTCGTCGGCAAGGGGCTGCGTTTGCGACCGCGAATGACGCAGTTTAACATTCAAGGGTATGTCGGAGATGAACTGGCATTTCATACCGACATCCTTGGCGTGGCACTCGGAAAGTGGGAGGATTTATCTCGTGCGTAAGCCTCGCCGGCTCTCGGCAGAGGAACTCGCTCCATACCAGCTGGAATTGCCCGACGCCGCGGCGAATCATCATCACCGCCTCTTCTCTGCCGAGGCGCAGCCACCGATCGACTGGCGGGGGATTTTCGGCAATGATCATCCGGTTGAGGTGGAAGTCGGCTTCGGCAAGGGTTTGTACCTTCTCACTCGGGCGATGAGGGATCCCCTGCGGAACTTCTTCGGCATCGAAATTGTTCGCAAATATCAACTGTATGCAACCACCCGGATTGCTGTCCGCCAGCTAAAAAATGTCAAAACCTGCTGGGCTGACGCAAAGCAGGTGTTTGCCCGACGGATTCTTCCGGCCTCGGTCGCTGCCGTCCACATTTATTTTCCTGATCCCTGGTGGAAAAAGCGGCACAAGAAACGATTGTTATTCACACCGGAATTTGCCCAGAGTGTTTTTACGGCGTTAACAGCTGGTGGCCGACTGCACTTTGCCACGGATGTTGCGGATTATTTTGCCTGGGTAAGTCAAACACTCGCTGCCATCTCCGGCTTCGAAGCGCTGCCGCCACCCCCCGAACATGTGCCGCAGCACGATATGGATTATTTGACGAATTTCGAGCGGAAGTTCCGACGTGAAGGTCGGATCATTTATCGGGCGGAGTACCGGAAACAATCGGAAGCTCCGATGTGAATGCATCGCCTTCGGATGTCAAGAATCACTCGGGTTTACGGGCTGACACCACGGGCGGTCACGGGAGCGGCAGGCCGCGGCGTGGGCGGAACGGCTGACGCGGCGGCGCTTGTCCGGGTGGGAAAGCCCTCGACGACCGGAGATTCCTGGCGGCTGGCGCGAATGACCAGCACCCGGTGCCGGAGTTGATGCGGCATCGTCACTTGAAAAAATGCCTGACCGAGGGTGCCGTCGGCGTCCTCGATCATTCCGACCAGTAAATAATCGTGTGGTCCGAGCGTGGTTTCCCAGGCAAAATTGCTGTATGCGACGAGCGGCTTTTGCTCTTTCCGCATGAACTTCGTTCCATCGTCACTCGGCCGCAGCCAGCTTTGCCGCTGACCGTGTTGGAATTGCGGTTCGCATTTCAGCGTAACTTTGCCGCCACTCGCTGGCCGAGCTAGCACCTTGATGCCGCAATCGACAGTCGCATATTCCTCCTCGGAATCGTCCGCTTTAAGGTCGGGACGGACTCGAAGCTGCACCCTGTCAAGCGGCCCGTTGATCGGTATGACTTTCGGGGTGTTTGCGGGCGCTGCGCGAAGCATCGGCTGAATCAGACTTTGCTCCGAACTGATATATTCAAGAAAACGAGGTGGCGGTACCCCGCGGATGACGCGGACTTGGAAGCCGTTCAGTTCCAGCAACGCGGTCTGCTCCGGTTCCAGCGGGTTCATCACCCCCGGAGCCGACCAGAGTTCTCGATCGAGGTAAGGATCTGGGGCTGGACGCTCGATCAAGCCGGTTTGCAAGTAAATTCCCGGCGCGGAGCCGATCCCAGTCCAGCCGCGGACACGATCGAGAAATTCTGCGGTTCGCGTGGATTCTTGACGGGGTAAACAGCCGGCGAGCAGCAAGAGAATTCCGCTGCACCACCCGCTAGCCATCCGTGGCCGGGGCATACATTCCATCCTTGAAAGTTCGTTCCACGTGGTTCGTCTCGAGGGCGGCTATAAACACGGTGCCCGGTTTTTGACAAGCCCTATCTGCGGCAGGCAACCGTGCTTGCTACTCAGGTGCTGTCTTGCTTTCACCCCGTGGTTCGGCCAATTCCGGGAAGAATTGCTACAGTGATGGCAAGATTGCTGCCATGCCTCAGACCGGGACAGCGCCATGGTAACTGTTTACGAAGGTTCCTTTGACCCTCCCACGGGCCGAGTCGCACTGGTGGCGTCTCGGTTCAATACCATCGTCGTGGAATCTCTGATTACGGGGGCAATCGACGCACTCCGCCGTTACGGTGTTGCGGAGGCAAACATTGATCGTATCCATGTCCCGGGCTCGTTCGAAATTCCACTCGTGGCACAGCAACTCGGTCGAAGCGGCCGATACGCTGCCATCATTTGTCTGGGCTGCATTATCCGCGGCGATACGGATCATTACGAGCATGTGGCCGGGGCGGCTGCCAGCGGAATTGCTCAGGCAGGCTTGCAAAGTGGGATTCCGATCATCTTCGGCGTTCTCACTTGCGACACTCTCGAACAAGCCCTGCAACGGGCGGGAGGCAAGGCAGGCAATAAGGGCTTTGAAGCCGCTGTCACCGCGATCGAAATGGCGAATTTAATGGCGGTGCTTCCCCGCTAAACTTCAGCCTCACACTTGCGGGCGTGATCGTGCTTGCTGCTCTTCCCGGATAGCTTCGATGCGGGCCCGCATGCGTTTCCCCGCTGCTTCTAACGAATACTGCGCTCGCAATTGTTCTCGGGCAATCATACCTCGTTTCCGAGCCTCCTCGCGATTGTCCACAATGGCTCGCATGCAGCGGGCGGCATGCTCGATCGACGGCTCGGCCCAGATAAAACCTTTTTCATAAGGCGGATCGTTATAAGCAATCGGCGAGCGGCGATAATCGACGAGGTAACTGTTCTCGGCGGTCATGAATTGCAAGTTTCCGGAATACCCGGTGGCAATGACCGGTTTTCCCAGCAGCATCGCCTCGGCCATCGGCAACCCCAGCCCTTCCGCGCGATGCAGGGATACCAGGCAGTCAGCAGCAGCGAGGAACGCGAGGGTTTCCTCACGGGAGTACTGTGCTTCGATCACGCGGACGCCGGCCGCCGCTGCTTCTTCCTGCAATTGAGCCAGTTCCGGCCGGATCAGCGAGCCGGGCCGTGTTGTCTTGGCGATCAGTTCCACCGGTTCATCACGGCGGAATGCCATCTGGAAGGCCCGGATCGCCCCGAGTGGATTCTTCCGTTGCATGGTACTGTTGACATCAAACATGATGACAAAGGTGAACCGCTCGGGATTCATCCCGAAGTATGGCTTCGGCAAGCGGGGAAAGTCTGGAAGTTCCAGTCCGGGGGGCATCGGCCGTACCGGCTTGCCGAGCACTGTCATTGCGGCGGCGATAAATTCGGTCGGAGCCCAGATTTCATCGACTCCTTCCCCACGATTTCGCCACTTTGCCGGGATCTCCTCAAGTTCCCACCACCAGTAACCGACGCGATGAACCCCGGGCATCCGGGCCATCCCTGAGCGCCAGTATGCCTCGTCGGCGGAGGTATCCAGACCAGCGTGAATGATGGAAACCGGTGCCAGATCCAGGGCATCCAGCCGTCGGTCCGTGACATTCTCCCGGCGAGACAAGCCAGGAATATCCCGCAATCCGACAGTCAAACCGGCTTGCTCCAGTGCTGCCACCATCGCCCGGGCTGCCTGTTGCAAGCCTGAAGGATAGCGAAAGTAACCAAGCACGCTGACATCGGCGGATTGTGGTTGATCTTGTGTTGTCAGTTTTGCTCGGCGAAACCAGCGTGAATTTAAGCCGTATTCACGTTGCAGCCACTGTTTCAACCGCGGCCAACCGTCCCTGCTGAGCGCGTCTGGCACCGCAAGTTGCCAGGCTGGCTGTAACAAATATGTCTCGACAAGGCCTCGGCTCGGATCACGATCCGCCAAGTACATCGCCGACAGGGCATCATCGATGCTGAAGCCGACTTCGTGGCAACCATGCTGAATTTGCCAGGCTAGGAACAAGCCCCGATCGCGTGGCGTCAATGCCAGTGGCAAGCACTCACGCATATCGGGCCGTTGCTGATACGCGAGGTGTGCTTTCCAGGCCTCTGCAGTCGGTGGAGCCCGCCGATATTTTCGGGGGTCGATCGGCGCTTGACCGAGCCGGGATAAAAGATCGTTAATTTCCGCTGCCCGATGAATATCAAAGAATGTCGCTGCGGTTTCCCCACGCCAGGCGTCGCGAAGTCGGGTCCGCCACTGCGAGACTTTCCGCCGAGCGCAAGACACGAATCCCGCCTGGCTGCCTGCTGAAGGCAGAGTCGACAGCATCGACATGGCGACTTATCCTCGGGACACAAGCCGGGTCCACCAGGGCCAGCCGAACCTGCTCTTCGCGCCCACCGATTCCGGGAGCGGCCGCTGACACCGAGGGCCAGTTCGTGCCGCGGATAATATCACCGCCCCGTAGCGATCCAGCATCTCCTCGGCATTCAGATGGACCTCAATCGCCGCCCGCGACGATTCCGCCATCCTTGCCCGCAGGGGTTCATCGTCGAGCACACGTCGTAGCTGCCGGGCCAGGGCTTTTGCATCGCCGAACGGGAATTCCAGGGCGTTGAAGTTCCAGAAGACCTGTTCAGGAACGCCGAACACCGGCGTCGAAACGATCGGTAATGCGAACGCCTCGGCTTCGAGAATCGCCCGAGAAAATGTTTCGATGTGTGATGTGCACACAAAAACATCCGCGGCCCGGAAGTACGGCCAGATTCGGTCGGTTTCTGGAACCAGTTCCAGGTAAGGCTGTAACTGATACCGTTGCACGAGTCCACGCAGATATTCTCCGTAAGGAACTCCCGCTCGCAGTCCGATGATTTGCACGAAGAAATCCTGACGTTCACACGCCAAAATCGCCGCGGCTTCCACAAGCGTGTGCTGGCCTTTTCGCTCGCAGACAGTTCCGACGGAAATAATCCGCTTCCGATCGGTCGGCCCGGTGGTGCTGTGCTTGGCTTCGAACACCGAGACTCGCTGGCAAAAGTCATCAAACGGTGTCAGATCAAGCCCGTTATGCAACACCCGGAGATTGCCACGACAATTCCAGTTGGCAAACAACGCCGCCGTATCATGCGAGGCGGGAATTACCCGAGCCGCAAACCCGAAGCCGGCTTCGATCCGCTGTCGGGTAAATGGCGGGAACAATCGTGCCAAAGCGTCTGCGGAATAACTTTCATGGATAATCCAGATCGCGGGGATGCCTAGCCGGGCCGCGGCCTCGATCACGGGAAAGGTCAACATCGTATTGGCGATGACCACCTCGGGCTTCCAGACCGACAATCGCCGAATCAGTTGGCGTAAGCAGGCTTCATATTCCACTGCGGCCCACTGTCCGTCGACAAAGCGGCTGCTCCATTCCCCGGCAATCACCTCGACCGGAATCCCCCCTTGGCGATACACACCTTCACCCGCTCCGCCAGAGGGCGAGATGATAATCGGCTCGATCCACTGCCGCCGGGCCAGTCCGAGAACGATCTCGGAAAGGTAGCGGGGTGCGCCTTCCGGATTATTCAGATTGTGAGCGGCAACGACCGCCCGCACCGGGGGATTTGTGGCCTCCGCCGGGACTGACAACGGGCTGTCGCATTGTGGCTCAAAGGAATTTCGCTCGGAAAAGTTCGGATTATAATAGCGATCGCGGCTCCGGCCATAAATCTGCTGAAAAGCACGAAGTTCTCGCGGATCCACCATCCGCTCACAGGCAGGTCGGTCGATCAGAAATTCGCAGTGGCCGACATGAACCACGCGTTGCCCGTTCCTGGCAAGCCGTAGCGAATAATCGACATCAAATAACGTCTGGGGAAATCGCTCCGCAGAAAAACCGCCAAGTCGATCGAAAGTGGCTCGGAGCGTCATCAAGCATCCCGGCCCCGGGGCAGTCACGTTCCGGGCAACCTCAGCATAAAAATAATAACTGAGCGATTCACAGCGATGCCCGACAAAGGCGTTCCCCGGGGCGATTCCATCCCGTAACCCCAGCACGGTCCCGGCGCTGTCAATCTCACCGGTCGTTGTCCGGATTGTCGCACCGACCGCTCCGACGCCTGGCAACAACTGATACGCCAACAACCGAGCCAGCCAATCTGGCTGCTGCGGTTCAACACCCGCTGTCAGAAACAACAAGACATCCTCATCCCGGTTCAATGCCCAGCGGTTCCATTCCCGAGCGTCCGGCCCGGCTCCCGTGAGCACCGAGATCGTCACTTGCCGAGCATCTGTTGAAGCTTGCACTGCCTCCGCCGTCTTTTTTGCAGCGGCTTCATCACCGGCGATCAGTATCGCCACACGCGGCCCTTGACCGACGGCCCGCAGGGACAGGATCGGTAATCCGTGCCGTTTTGCGAAAACGGGCACCGTAAGTTCGGCCAAGATCCCCCGCCGCGACAATGCCTCGGCCACGGCTTTGCGACCCGAATCATGCACGTAAGACTTCTGAACCGCCGAAGATGCAGTCGATTGCGGATGCGATCGCCAGTGATATAAAATCTGGGGGATGTGATAAATACGATCAGTACGCTCAGTGATTCGTAAAAGCAAATCATGATCTTGTGAACCATGAAAACCTTCGCGAAATCGCCCGACGTCTTCGAACAGCGAGCGGCGAATGCAAGTGAAATGATTGATGTAGTTGTAACTTAGCAGCAACTCCGGGGACCAGTCGGGCTTAAATTGCGGATCATAGCGATGGCCGTGCGAATCAATCTTGTCTTCATCCGAGTAGATGAGATCCGCATCGGGATGTTCTTGCAAAAGCGAGGCGATCTCAAATAATGCCTGGGGGGCCAGCAGATCGTCATGATCGAGCAATGCGACAAATTCACCCGTTGCCAGAGCCGCCGCCGAGTTGCTGGCCGCACAAATATGACCGTTCACGGCCCGGCGAACGAGCCGGATCCGAGGATCGTTGATCTTTTCCAGCTGATCGAGAAACCGCAGATGCCGGGCGTCCGTCGAGGCATCATCGGCCAGGCATAATTGCCACCGCTCATACACCTGGGAACGAACGGAGTTGATCGCTTCCTGAAGCCAACGGGGATCCGAATTCCACAACGGCATCAGGATGCTGATCGTCGGCTGGAACTGGAATCGCCGGGCTGTTGTCGCCATCGCTGCCCGCAGCCGCGGCGTGACCGCCGAGTGCGCGACGTAAGCATCATGGCGAGATCGCGGCCGAAAGCGACGGAGCAATAATCGCAGACGCAGTTGTGATCGCTGCCGCTCAATTCCAGCGATCATGCGCGCCATTCTCGCTCGCCAACGCCAAACGGAGAAAATCTCTCCGCTGACCAAATTCTTTCCGACTCGCCTCAGGAAACCGCCTGCTGTAGGACTCAGCGATCCGCCGTGGCTCGATCGCTCTTTCACCTCAGCCAGCGACTGCTGATAAAGCCGGTGCCGGTGGCTCGGCGAGCACAGCCAGATCTCAACCGTGCTGCCCACGCCATCGAGCGGGAGCTGAGTGCCGAAACTCGTGCGAACCGCTCCATCAGACCCGCGTAACTCCTTCAGCAATGCCCGGGAAGTCGGTTTCTCATCGGATCGGATCTCAATCCAGCAGCCCGGCTGGGAGACAGAGGTTTCACCACCGACTCCAAGCAGAAACATGCCTGTGTAGGGATCCGGAAAGATCTCAAGATGGATCGTCCAAGTATCGGAACATCCGCTTCCAGCCGACGCGGTCATGCCAGCTTCCTGCACGCGATCGGGTAACGAATCGTGGAAAATCGAACGGCACTGTAACTCGGCGGCGGATCTCCCTGCAAGGGCAACCAGAAACGGCTTGACACGTCAAGCCCCGAACAATCACCAGCGAAAGTTTAAGCCGCGAACGATCGGGTTTCATGATACGATCGCACAAACGCCGCATAATCTTCGGGAGTATCGACGCCCCGGTGAGCCTTGGCCACACACCGAATCCGGATAATTCCGCCACGGGCCAGGTAACGCAACTGTTCCAGTTTTTCCAATTCCTCGAGAGGATGAGGCGGCATGGCTGCCAGTTCAAGCAGGGTCTGCCGCCGGTATGCATACACCCCGAGATGAAGCAAAAAACGGGGTGGCGTCATGTCAAAATCCGGTTCACCATCCCGGACCATCGGAATCGGAGAACGGCTAAAGTATAGGGCACGGCCGCGATCATCCTGAACGACTTTCACACAGTTCGGATTCAAATACGTGGCTAGGTCCCGGATCGGCACGGCTAAGGTGGCTATCCCCGCGTCCGGATCCTCAGCAAGGCAGGCATCCAACTGATCAATTTCCCCCGGGTCAAATTGCGGTTCATCCCCTTGAATGTTAATAATCCGATCGCAGGCAAGTTGCTGAGCAACTTCCGCAATCCGGTCAGTGCCGGACGGGTGCGCCGGATTTGTCATCACGGCGCGACCGCCAAACTCGGCCACAGCCCTGGCGATTCGCTCATCATCCGTGGCCACGAGAACTTCCGATGCGCAACCAACTCGGCAGGCTTGTTCATAAACATGCTGAATCAAATATCTGCCTGTTTCCCGAAGCAGCGGTTTGCCCGGAAGTCGGCTCGATCCATAACGTGCGGGAATGATAATCGCCGTCGTCATCAATCATGTCCCTACCATGCTCACCACCCTTTCGACCGAGGACTATTCTCTACCCGGAGATGCTGAGAAAATGCAATCCCGGATTCTTCTCCTCAGCCGGGACAAATTCGGGCTTTGACTCGCGGAAGACAATAATTTACTCTGCCGATTTTGTCCCAAGTAGCATGTCAAGTCGGCGGCGAAGTTTCCGATGTGCCTCGCTGTGTCCCCGGGCGAGCAGAATCGCCTCGCGGACACTTAGCCCAGGATCAGGGAAGGGAATACGATGCAAGGCCTCGTCGAGGCTGCCCACCATCTGATAAGACTCATGATGATATGTAATTTCGATGCCCAGCGAACGAAGATATTCAAGATCGCGATAAAAGGTTCGTAAGTCAAGTTTCAACCGCGTCATGATAATACGACGACTGCGCGACGATTCCGAAATCATTGTCAAAAATCGGCAAAGTCGCTTCGCTCGGGGCAACGACAGCGACGATGGAGAGGATTCGCTTTTCTTGCGGGCCATTGTGCCTCCTTGCAGTAAGGGTTGATTCCGACACAAGCGAGCAAGAATCAGCGACGACGGCACTCCGGATCATCCAGCGAACGTTCACAATCCCATGCGATGTTAAAGGCATCGTAAAAATTCCAGCAATTCTTTCAATCCGTCGATCGAAAATTATTTCGTCGAATCGGCAGAAGTCGGAGACGGATCACTCCCGACACCTGATGCTGCCGATCCAAGCAAAGCCATCCGCAATTTTTCCAACGCCGACGCCTGCACTTGCCGCACCCGCTCCTTCGATAATCCCAAGGATTTCCCGACTTTTTCCAAAGTCTGGCCGTTGTTCTCGTCACCTAGACAAAAACGCTGAGAAATAATTGCCTTTTCTCGAAACGACAAAAGCGGATGATCCTCACGAAGAAATTCATCAAGCCGAAAATGGCTGTGGCTGCTCGATTCTGCCGGGATCCGACCCCGTGGTTCGCCATCAGGCAAAACATCCAAGGACATCGATCGCGACACCCAGTCGGTCGCTTGACGCTGTGATAAACGCGATAACGCTCGGACAAGACAGGTGTACGCATAAGTACTGAAGCGAATCCCCAACCACGGATTGTAAGCGGCAACCGCTTGAATCAGAACAATCTGACATTCCCCAATCATGTCGTCTGCCCGGTTCGATACGGCCATGCGTCGGCGAACCGCTCGGTAAATCAACTTGCGATTCCCCAGTACGATCCGATCCCGAATTGCTAAGTAATCCGCTTGCCAGCGGCTCAATTCCCTGGGTGATTTCGCCCGGTGCATGCGGTATGCCGCGTAATGCATCCGCCGGGCATGTTCCCGGGTCACCTCGTCCGGCATATGCTGCTCCGAATATTCCGATCGATCACTGAGAATCGCCTGAGCACTAAATTGCTGCGCTGCTTTTCTGCTCTCAAAATCTGGATGAAACACATAACTCGGCAAATGCTCCGAGCGGTGGGTTTTCTTCGTAACCGATACCGTTTCCTGAGTCATCCCACGCCTCCTGAAAAATGGCTTAACTCGTGGTTGGCGTTACTGAATCCCGACGAAGCCCGTGAAAAAAAACCACTAAAACGTCCAAAATGAATGCTAATATCGTTCAAAACGTCCAAAACGTCAAGCGTCTCGCGGAAATTTTTACCCTGAAACCAATCGCTCTGGCAAAGAATCAACAAATTCCACTAATATTTAAGATGATGGCATGATTCCGATTATTGTTGGTCATCACCGACTTCTTCTGAATCGAACTTTTGTGCTGATTTCGTCATTTCAGGAACCGTATGAATCGACCAAAACCAACATCCCCGGCGATTTCCGAACACAGTTACGTCAGCACGGCTCAGGTCGCTCAAGCACTCGGTGTGAGTGTGACGACAGTCAAACGCTGGGTGGATGAAGGGGTTTTACCGGCACATCGTACCCCAGGTGGGCATCGCAAACTCTTAAAGTTCGATGTGTTCCGGCTCGTCCGCGAAGGGAATTTGCCCCAGGCCGATCTCAGCCGGCTGATGCCCGTAAACGCCGCAACCCCGATGGAGCCGGCCGAGGTTCGGGAAGACTTGCAACACGCCATGCACGCGGGAGATTTCGACAAAATTCGAACCATCCTGCACGATGCTTACCGATCCGGCCTGCAGATGGAAACACTCGCCGATGAAGTGATCGCCCCGCTGATGCATCAGACAGGTCACGACTGGCAGAGCGGCCAGATCGATATCGGCACCGAGCATCAGATTACTCAGGCATTCGTTGCTGCTCTTTATGAGTTGCGGAGTCAGCTGCGGGTCAACACCGAAAAACATCGCCCGGTGGCGGTCGGTGGCGCTCCAGAGCACGATCATTACATCCTGCCGACATTGCTTGCCAAGCTGAGCCTGCTGGATGCGGGCTGGGAGGCAATTAATCTCGGCCCTCATACTCCGTTTGCTGCCCTGAAGTCGGCGATTGAACAGTATTCGCCACAACTGATCTGGTTATCCGTTTCGCACCTGCACGATCCCGATCGCTTTCTCAGCGAATATCTCTCCTTCTACGAATTTGCCGAATCGCGATGTGTGGCCATCGCCCTCGGAGGGCAGGGATTAACCGACTCGATTCGGATGAAAATGCCCTACACGATGTATGGCGATGGGTTCCGGCAACTGGCGGCGTTTGCACGCTCCTTGTCTCGGCGAACCGAGCCACCGCGCCGCACCCGACCGACAGGCACCGCTCCGACTCCTCGCACACCGCCATCATCCTTCTAAAGCGGGCTAAGCCAACTCGAATTACCGATGCTCGAATCGACACCTGCTTGAGTTGAATTGATTTGTCATGTCAGGTAACAACTGGCTAGTTGCGACTGGATCGCCGCCGTAACCACTCATCGAGCCCGGCACCGATCAACAGAGTCAAACCGATGACAATCGGAATGACCGTGTTCGGAACACCAAGGAAAATGTTCAATTTGTTGATGGCCGGCAAGATGGCCGAGCCGAGAAAGATGCCGAGAACGGTCCCTTCACCGCCTCGTAAACTGCAGCCCCCGATGACGGCACCAGTAATCGCGAGCAGTTCAAATTCCCCGCCGTCACTGGCCGGATCGACAGAGGCGAAATCGAGCAAAAGAATGATCCCGCCGGCCGCAGCACCCAGTGAGGAAATCACAAACACGATGATCCGGTGCCGGGTCACATTCACGCCGGAGTAGCGGGCCGCTTGTTCGTTATATCCGATGGCGTACCAGTATCGTCCGTATGCGGAGCCGTGCAAAATCACCGCCAAGGCTGCTGCCAGCCCCAGCATCCAAAGAAATTCCATCGGGATTGTCAAACCGCCATCGGACCCTTTCCCGACAAATACCGCACGCAGCCAGTCCATGGCTCCCGCGGATTCAGGTGCGGCATTGCGGATGGTGTACAAGGAAACCGTTTGTTCAGCGGTTTTTTCGCCGATTCCGGACACGGTCCGAGCCAGCCCTCGGTAGACAAATAATCCGCACAAGGTGACAAGAAACGGCTGTAAACCTCCCCAGGTGACCAGCAGGCCGTGGATGAGACCGATCACAATCCCACCGGTGATGACAATGCTTGCTGCAACGATCGGCGGCACTCCCTGCCGCATCAACACACCGAAACTGACGGCGGACAATGCGACGACTGAGCCGATTGACAGATCGATGCCCCCGGTGATGATCAAAACGCCGACGCCGAGACTGAGAATCCCAAAAAAACCGTGACGATTCAGCAGATCGACCACGACGTACAAGTTAAATTGTGCTGGGTTCGACAAGTAGAGCCAGCCATACAGTCCGACGACCAGAGCCAGTACCCCCGCAATCCGGTTCATGTGCTCGCCCCTCCGGTCGCCAAGGTCATTACCGCAACTTCGCTTAAAGCCGCCCGTGACAATTCCCCGGCGAGCTTTCCCTCGTGCATGACCAGCACCCGGTCGGCAATCCCGAGCAATTCTTCCATGTCGCTGGTAATCATCCAGATGGCCACGCCTTGACTCGCCAGTTCCTTGATGAACCGATAAATTTCCGCTTTTGCCCCGACATCGACTCCTCGAGTCGGTTCATCGAGGATTAAAACTCGCGGACCGCGAGCAAGCCATTTGGCAAAGACGATTTTTTGCTGATTGCCCCCGGAGAGTAATCGAACCGCTTGCCGGGCACTCGGGGTTTTGATGCTTAACCGCTGGATCAATAATCGATGCAAGGAGCGTTCCCGCTGGGGAACGACCAGACGCAAGAATGTGCGACTTAAGGAGGTTAAATTTGGCAAACTGAGATTAAAACCGACGCTTGCGGCCGTGATCAAGCCATGCAAGCGGCGATCTTCCGGAACCAGAAAAATCCCGGCTCGAATCGCCTCCCGAGGATTCCGAACCGTCACCGGCTTGCCAGCGACACGGATGTTCCCGCTGCTTCGCTTCCGGATTCCGAAGACGGCCTCGGCCAGTTCCGTCCGTCCGGAACCGACAAGCCCGGCCATCCCCAGTACCTCGCCGGCATGCACGGTAAAACTGACTGCAGAGGCCGGTCCACCCGCATACCGCAAATTCTCGATACGTAGGATTGCGGGACCGGCTTGCTGGTGCTCAGCTTGAGGGAAAAATTGTTGCAATTCCCGACCCACCATTAACCGGACAAGCTGGTCGTGGCGGATGGCTTCCCGGGGAAGTTCACCGGCCAAGCGGCCGTCGCGGAGAACCACGGCCCGATCGGCGCAGCGTTCCACTTCCGCCAAGCGGTGAGAGATATACAGCACCGACACTTGCTGCGATTTCAACCGCGCGATGACCTCGTACAGTCGATCTGTTTCCGTTTGCGTCAAACTCGACGTCGGCTCATCCATGATCAAAATTTTGGCATCCTGGCCGAGGGCCCGGGCGATTTCGACGAGTTGCTTCTGTCCTGGCGATAAGCGATGCACCGGCCGCGGCAGAAGACTTGAATTCAGGCCGACCTGGGCCAGCAACGCCGCGCCGCGAGTTTGAATGGCTCGACGGTTTATCAGCCGAAGCGGCCCGGCGAAACACGGTTCTCGGCCTAGAAAAAGATTGTCGGCAACCGACAAATTCTCGGCCAAATTCAATTCCTGGTGGATCAAACTGATGCCGGCTTGCATTGCCTCGGCAGGGCCGGCAAAAGTGACACGCTGACCGCTGAGATAAATCTCGCCGGCATCGGGGCGATATAAGCCGGCGAGAATCTTCATCAGTGTCGATTTGCCGGCACCGTTCTCACCGACGACCGCCAGGACTTCCCCTGCGGACAAAGCCAGTGAGACATTCTCAAGGGCTTTCACTCCCGGAAACTGCTTGCAAACGCCGGATACAGCGAGTAACGGCAGGGTCAACATCTCGGCACATTCCGTCCAGGCCAGGGTTACTTGACCGAGGCCAGATTGTCTTCCAGAGTCTTGCGGAAGACGTCGACCGGCAAATTGAGAATGTCCACGCCAGCGACGACTTCCGTCGGTCCGCCCTCGCGAGTGACAACACGATACGGAATTGCTTTCTCAATCCGCTTCGAACTGTCCCCCCGAGCCTCGGCGGCAAGGATTTCCACCGACTGGTATCCGAAACGGAACGGATCCTGGACGACCGTGCCTTCAACAGACCCCTCAGCAATCCCGGCGAGCGTGGCCTTGTCTTCATCAAAGGCAACCACTTTGACTTTCCCGACCAGTTGCTTGGCCTTGAGGGCTTCGAGGATGGCTGGGGCGTTATACGCCCAGAGTCCAATCATGCAAACATTCGGGGTATCGCGCAGTTTATCCGCCACATCTTTCGCATTTTCTTGGGCGACGGTCGGTTTTGCATCATCGGTGTAGGGGGCGCTGTTGAAGTAAGTATATTTGCCCAGTTGTGGGCCCGTCGCATCTTTCTTCCCGGCAAGTTCATCGATGACACCCTGGACCCGCAATCGGGCATTGATCGGACCGATCTTGCCGACAAAAAGAGCCACCGTGCCACCATCCGGCAATGCCTTCTTCACGAGTCGACCCACCGCCTTCCCGGCTTCGTAATTATCCGTACCGACATAGCAGATCCGGCCACAATTTTCGGCGTCGTTATCCATCGTCAGCAACGGCACACGCCCGGCAATTCGCCGTAAATCCGCTGTCTGCTCTTCCGGATTCAGCACGCTGACGGCGATTCCGGCCACCCCCAGTTGCAAAAAGTCTTCAAGAATCTGCGATTGTTCCGAAACCGTTCCTTTTGTCGGCTGCCGGAACAGCACCTCGACATCAAAATCTTTGCTCGCTTTCCGCGCACCAGCCTCGGCAATACTCCAGAATTCCGCGGTCACGTTGGTGACCACGCCGATTTTCGGCCGATTCGGGCCAGTCGACGAGCCACAGGCGGGAATCAGAGCAAGCGTCGGGAGAAGGGCAACGCAAAAAATTAATCGACCGCGGACCCACATGGCTTGATCCACTTTACGGGGGGAGAGAAGATCGCATCGGAAACGAGATTCTTCCTTCAAGCGTACATACTTTTTGGCCGACGGCAAGCACTTCGTGCGGACTTGCACACGCCGGGTTGTTCCGATCAAGATCACTCCACTCGATCGGCACTTCGCTCAGGGGGTCCAGCGCGGACGGGACGATCGCTGCTCAAATTGACTGAGCTGTGAGCGGTTCGCGTGTCCTTGTTCAATGAACGCCGACACCTCGTCGAGGGTCGCATCGTTCCGACCTGTCGCGCGGAGGATGCCGCGTGCCGTTTGTTTGGCATCCATCGAGCTTGGCCCCGGATTCGATCGCTGCCGATACTTTTTCTCATACAGGGCCAGCTCAGCCAGGTATGTTTGATCGGACGGGATACCCCCGGCGTTTTGATTGGCATGATCGGGGAGTCGGGGCGGCAACGGTGGGATAAGTGATTGCTCGTGCTTGCGTTTCTCGGCGGCCATCTGCCCCAGTTCCGCTGCTAGAACCGCGGCCAGTTCGTCATCGCTGCGGCAGCGATTGACCAGCCCCTCGCTAATCATCAGTCGGTTCATGTCCGGGTGAAACAGGACCATGTCGGAAATGCCGACCACCGTAAACACTGGCTCGATTCCCAGAAACGGATTCGCGGCAAGTAATTCCCGCCCCAGTTGATCGACGCGAGCGGCTGTTGTCAGACTGGCTTCCGGCAAGGTCGGGGTCGAGATCGGGTGGCCCGGCGAGTCCGGCTGGTACTGACTGCCTCGCTCACCCGCACAGCCAAGATTGCCAACTAGCAAGACGAGAAAACCCTGGATCAGCAGGCGACATCGATGCCTGTATGCCAATGACCTCATCTGCCTGTCCCTCCTCGGTAGGCTGCTGCCGTAGCAGGGGCGACTCGACTGCGGCTCGCGGCCACAACTCGATTCAAATTGTCGCATACCTAGGGACATTGCAAACAGCCAGACGAATTCTCACCGAGATTTCCGAGACTTCCCTCTGTCGAAGTCCCTTCAAATCGGTCTGTTTCGCTGTCCTGCAATGTGAAGACTCTCACCTTCCAGAGGAGGAGTGGCGAATCAAGTTATTTCAATGACTTCAGCCAAGCGATAAACGCATCGTAATGTTTGTCGATGACCGCCACCGGGCCGCTCATGCGTAAATGCGTGGCTTCATCCGGCCCCGCCACGATCGCCCAGATCACCCGATAGCCAGGTCGTTCTTCCACTTTCGAACGCGGATCAAAGGGCCGTTCCTTGTATCGCCAGGTTCCCTGGATATCCAGAATGTGGACCGTGGTTCCTCCGGGAATGTCAAACTGCGTGGTGCGGCTGATGTCATCGACGGTTTTCCCCTCGGGCGGGATAAAATCCATTTTCCAGCGGCGAAACGATTTCTCATAATCCGGATTGCTATCTGGCATCACATATACTTCACCCGCAGGGTCAGAGGCGGCGGCACCCGGCAGCAAAAACTGATACGAACGCAGTCGATTCGCAGGTTTTTCCACTTTCCAACTCGGCGGTGGTACTGCCGCCAACCGGTTGATTTTGACGGGCACCGCCGTCGGCTCATCGGCCAGAGAAATCGTCAACACCAGTAACACGATGATTCCGGAGAGCGAACGGCGCATGCGGATACCTCGGCAATCAGGACCGGTTCGAAAGTCAGTAAGCTTGCAACAAGCATCGCTGTTACCGTACTCGATCTGCACAACCGAGTCATCGGCGATTCTGCGGAAAAACGGTTGCCAGTGGCCTCGCTGCCAGCACAAGGGATCCCGTACAGGCCGCGGTACTCACGGCCCCGCGGCACTTTCCGCGTAGTCGCTTTCGTAGACAAACCGGGAACCGGAACCGAGATGATTCGGCACTTCCTGGCGGACTCGCAACTTGGCCCCGGCGTAGCGGCCGCGACTCGGCTGGAAGAAGATGTCCCCTTCCCAAAGAAACGGGATCAGCCCCGGTAGCTCGGCAGGATCGCTCGGTGGACTTTTCAAAACCGTGGAGATTCCGACCACGGCATAACCCTGGCTCATCCCTTTGTAAGTGTACGTTTGCCGAGCTTCATGACGTTCGCCGGTTCCCTGAGGCGGATCGAGCTTGATGGTAAATGGGCGTTCCCAACTCTGTTGCGGGGTCAATTCCTCGGCTGGCCAGATCAGCCGGAACGGCAACTCCGCCTCGATCCGGTGAGCCGCCCCGTAGCTCGACTGTGCCTCCCGGAGTCGTCCTTGCGGATCAATGCGGATGCGCAGGATCGGTTTGTTCAGGTACTCGGCCAGCTGTTTCTGACCCTCCGCCGTCGCCGAGTCGAGTATCAAGGTATCGCTGGTCGGCCGTCCGTCTTTGTCGGCGGGACCGGGCCGGACGATTTCTTGCCGCATCGCTGTGATTGCCATTTCCAGCGTGGCAACCCCGTCGTCCGCCACCTGTTTGACCTGCCATTTTCGCGTTACGGTCAACTGCGTGGTTGTCGTGGCAGTCGCGGCTTCTCCGGATGTGCCATCCCGGCTCGTTTCACGGACGGTCGTGGTTTGTCGAACATTGTAAGTTAATGTTTGCCCCGTCTGAAATTGAAAGCGGAACGGTTCCTCACCTCTTCCGAACGACAAAGCCGAGCCAGTGAAGGCGATGATCAGGCATCCCGTGATCGCTTTCCTACCCATGATAGCCCCTCCGCCAGCAACACCCAGAACGGGGGCATAACATGGCTTGAACACCTTGAAAAGCGGAATCGCGGCGATCTGATTCACGGGTGGATTTAACAGCGGAAATCTGTTCCCCGATTATTTCGCAGCTGCAATTGCGGCTCGGGAGCCTCGGCAGACCCCGAAGGAACTTGGACAAGCGACGGCGGCCGGGCAAACGGCACCAATATCAAACCGTACAGCAGTAAACACCACAGCAGTGCCGGCAGCCAATCCCCAGCGGCGGCATAAACAGTTCGCCGGCGATCGATCGGAACCTCCGCCCGAACAATCCCGGCCATTTTTTTCGAACTCGACCAGGTATCTCCGGGCAACGCGATCACCCGGCCATCTGGATCGATCACGGCGGAGATCCCCATGTTGACGGCACGAACCACACTGCGGCGAGCTTCCACGGCGCGGAAGCGGCAGATGGCCAGATGCTGCTCGTGCTCTTCGGTACCGTCAAACCAGCCATCATTCGACATGTTGATGAGAAAGTCGGTCGGTTCTCCTCCGGCGGCCGGGTTATATTGCCGAGCCAGGTAAGGGTCCGAATCCTCGTAACAAATCAGGACACCGAAGGAAAATGTCCCCCGAGCCGTGACCAGCGGAAACCGTGTCAAGCGATCCCCTGGTGTGCAGCTGTACTCATGATCGTAGGGGGTGAATTGTTGCAACCAGGGAAACCACTCTTTCAAGGGGACGTATTCACCGAACGGCACCAGGTGGATTTTGTCGTAACTGGCGGCGAAGGATCGTTCTGAGTCGTCGCGGAGCAGAATGGCAGAGTTGTAACGCCGACTTTCATGACGGAACCGGCCATTTTCCGGCCAAACTTTGAGAAATTCCCGGCGATTTAAGCCAAGCAAGAGATTGGCCGGGGGATACCGTCGCCGCAGCAACTCGCGAAACTCATGCTGTTCCAGTTCGACCAGTTTTCGCGCCAACAGATCGGGTTCTTCTGAGCCGATCTCCGGTACCAGATCGTACCAGTCTTGCGCAAAACACGTTTCCGGCCAGACAATTAAATCGGGCCGGCGGCGGATGCCGTCGCCATACGCCTCGGCGGCGAGCCGGGTATACTCCTGTTCCAGGGGCGGCAAGCCATTCTCGGGCAATTGCTCGCCACGAATCATTTTCTCGTTTTGCGGGAGATTTCCCTGAAGCACATGAACTCGCGGACCGGCATCAAACGGCTCATGATCCAGGCGAGTTAAACCGTAGCCCATCAACACGAGAACACATCCGAAAATGAGCGAACTGATGACGGCCGGGACGAGCCATTCCGGGTCCGGGTGCCGTTGCGGCCAGCGGCACAGCCAGCGAAACCCGTGCAGCCGAATCAGCCACTCATAAATCGCGCCGTTGACCGCTGCCACTGCTGCTGAAATCACATACACCCCGCCGAGATCCGCAGCTTGTAACAATGGCAAAATTGCATGCTGGGTGTATCCCAGGGCATACCAGCCAAAGCCGATCAACTGATAAGCCCCGAGCCACGCCAAGGGGGGAAATCCGGTCGGGAAATGCGTCCGAAAATATTCCAGGGCGACCCAGACAATCGGAAATGTTAATGCCAGAGACGGTTGCCCGAGCCGATCCAGCCGCCGCAACAGCCCCAGTGCCACCGGCCAGTAAAGGGCACAATAAATACTCAGCGCTGGCCAGGCGAACAGTGCCATCATCGGATGAGCGACTCGGATCCACTTCAGAGCCAGCACGGAGAAGACCAGCCCCCCGAGAAACGCGGCCAAGTAACGCCGAACTCGCCCGACCCCCTCAGCCCGGACCAGTGTCAGCCATGGCACCATCGCCACGAAGGCAATCGGCCCGGCATCGACTGGGAAAAACGCCAGCCACAGCAAGATTCCCGAACTGATCGCCGGCAAAAAGACTCGCGCGGTCACGATGCCATCCTGGTTCTAGTCCAAGAGCGATTCATCGAATCATTACTCGCCTCAATTCTCTCCGGTCAACATCACTTCCACCAGCCGTCCTGGCTGCCAGTCCACCGGTCCGGCGGGCAGAACGGCAAAGCCGTTCGCCTGGAGAATCCCTCGCAAATCCGCTGAGCCGAACCACGGCAACAGTCGGACTTCACCGTTTGGATCACAACGGGCTGGGTGGTAAGTCGGACGATCATGATTCGCGACAACGGCTTCCTGCAGGGTGCGTCGAACAATCACCGGGCCGGGTTCCGGATGACCTGCGAGCATTCTCAACGCGGGACGAACAAACAACTCAAATCCGAGGTATGAACTGACGGGATTTCCTGGAAGCCCGAACACCAAGGTCGAACCGCGGCTGCCAAACAGCAGCGGTTTTCCCGGCTTCAGGCGGACCTGGTGAAAGTGCAGTTCCACTCCCAGGTCGCGGAGGGTGGCCGGCACCAGGTCGTGCTTCCCGACCGATACGCCACCCGACAGCACCAGAATATGTGCTGTGTTCAACCCCTCCTGGATCAACGATCGCAAGATCGTGGGCTCATCGCGGCTGATGCCCAGATATCGTGGTAAACCTCCGGCGCGAACGGATTGAGCGATCAGCATCGGCCCGTTGCTGTTGCGGATCTGACCCGGTTGTGGCCGCCGATTCGCTTCGATTAACTCGTTGCCCGTGGCAAGAATCGCTAATCGCGGCGCTGGGTAAGCCAAGACGGCGGTTTTCCCTGCCGTGGCAAACAGTCCGAAGGCCGCGGGTGTAATCACTGTTCCCGCGGGCACAATCAGCTCTCCCGTGTGCATTTCCCGGCCACGAGGCAAGATGTGACTGCCCGCTGTCAGCGGATGCGGCTTGATTCTCACTCGTCCTTCCCCGAGCAACTCGGTCTGTTCCACCGCGACCACCGTATCGGCTCCCTCGGGAATCGGGGCACCCGTGAACACGGCGATGGCTTGTCCGGCACGAACGCAGTGACTGGCAGAATCACCGGCAGCGACTTCATGCACGATTTGCAAGTCCACCGGTAATGTCTGACAATCAGCGAAGCGTACGGCATAACCATCCATCAACGACTTTGTGAAGGGCGGCGAATCGAGATCGGCAACAACATCGGCGGCAAGAATTAACCCCAGTGCCGCACTCGTCAACGCCGTCACCTCCGCCGGTAACCGGCGTGCCTGGGCCAGAACCTGAGCCAGGGCTGCATCCACATCGAGCATGCGCGCGAACCCCTCGAAAATCACCGAGACTGGCTTTTTAACCCCGCCGCCACAGTTTCACCTTTCCGCCGACAATGGTGCCGACCGCCTGACCTTTGACATGCCAGCCGTGGTACGGGGTGTTTCGGCTTTTTGACACGAAGCTGTTTCTGTCGATTGTCCAGGTGATGTCGGGATCGATCACGGTGACATCGGCGGGTCGGCCAGGCAACAAGGTGCCCCGATCGATGCCGAGCACTCGAGCCGGGTTGATGGTCATCTTGGCAAGCATTTGGGGCCAAGTCAGATGGCCGGGCTCGATCAGCGCGGTGATACAGATCGGCAAAAATGTTTCAAGGCCGATGATTCCATTCGGTGCCTGATCAAGCTCCCGGGCTTTCTTCTCCGGTGCATGCGGAGCGTGGTCCGTGGCGAGTACACTCAGCGTGTCATCTTTTAAGCCGGCAATAATAGCGTCAATATCCCGTTGGGTACGCAGGGGAGGGGCCATCTTGTAGTTGCTGTCGAAACTGCGAAGACATTCTTCCGTCAGTGTGAAATGATGCGGGCAGGCTTCTCCGGTGACTTGCACCCCACGGGCTTTCCCGTGTCGGATCAGATCGACGCCACCGGCACTGCTGACGTGTAAAATATGGATTTTCCCGCCGGTCAGTTCGGCTAGGGCCAGATCGCGATAAATCATGATTTCCTCGGCGACCGCTGGCATTCCCCGCAACCCGAGTTGCGCGCTGACCGCGCCTTCGGCCATCACCCAGCCTCGGCTGAGTTCCGGGACTTCCGCATGTACCAGTACGGCGCGACCGAACATCTTCGTATATTCCAGCGCCCGACGCATGAGTTCAGCAGATTCCACCGGGCTACCGTCGTCGGTAAATGCCACCGCACCGCCATCGACGAGGCCGCCAATCTCAGCCAGTTCTTGTTGCTTGCGGCCTTTTGTCACCGCGCCGCAGGGGAAGACGTTGCAATTCCCGGCACGCTGGGCCAGCAAGATGACGAATTCCGCGGCGGCACGGGTATCGATGGCTGGCTCGGTATTTGGCATGCACGCCACCGAGGTGATTCCGCCATGCACCGCAGCCGCGGTCCCGGTTGCAATCGTTTCATCCTCTTCCCGCCCGGGTTCACGGAGATGAACGTGCATGTCGATCAGACCGGGGCAGACGATCAACCCGGAGCAATCGAGAGTGATCTGAGGGGTGACCCCGGATTGCGGGCCCGTACCGAGAATCTCCGCGCCGACCAGCCAGAGGTCGGTAACGGTATCCAGCTGTTGCACCGGATCAATGACCCGGCCGTTTTGAAGGCGGATGATGTTCATACCAATTGTTGTAGTAATACGGTCAGTGGCGGCCGAGCTTGAAACGAGGGGAAAACCGGCGACAAACTCCGTAAACGTCGCGTGTGAGAAATCTGGAACGGATCATCGCGTATGATCAGTCAGCGAGCGGCCAGTGGGCATCTGGCGGTAACCGGCCGCTCCGATCGGCTGCGGTTTCTGAGGCAAAACACTAGGACACGAGAGGAGATTCCCGATGTTCGCGATCATTCTTGGCCGCCGACCCGGTGACGGAGATTGCAGCCGATTCCGGCAAGCGGGTCGTCGTCGCTGTGATTGTCGGTGCCGTTACAACCCTCGCCTGATTTTTTATCGGTCGGTACTGGGGAAAATACAAGGCGTACCGGGAATGGTCGCGGCAGGAGTATTTCAACCGGATCATTTTTTCCATCAATTTGTTCGCCGACGGTTATTTGAAAATCCGCACCGTGATGGAACGGTCGCTCGATCAGGTATTTTTGAATCAAATTGCGATCGAAAAAGTGCAGGCCGCGGCCCGGCAATGTACGGTTGAGCAGCCATTACTGATCATCGATCCGAAAGACCGCTGGTATCTGTTGAATTACGTGTTAAATGCTTTGGCTGAGCCGTTCGCCTTGGGACATGTTCGACAGGATGCCGGGCTGCCGGTAATGAAACTGCGTTATGCCTTGTTTCTTACCTGCGAGGTCGTCGGGGAAGAGCGGATTCGCAAAATCCGTGCGATGATGATTCAGGAAGAATACCTCAAACAATTTCCGTATCCGGATTCCATGCCCGTTCTGGAAAATCCTTGGCATTCGGACCGTGTGATCACGCTCCGCCGGGCTGCAGAACTGTATGCTCGCGAGCCGGATCAGTTCCTCACCATGGAAGTCTGTGTCGATTCCGGATCGTGACTTCAGCAGGGGCGATGATCGATTCAGAACCTGATGCCCGACGGATGCGTGCGCTGGCCACCGTTTCGTCGACAGTCCGCAAGAACCTGTCGACTGTACCGGTGATCCGGAGCACAATCCCGGGAACTGACAGCGGATGAGATCTTCTGACTTGACGCAGAGCCTCCCTGCGGACAGGGTTACAATAGACAAGACACCAGCGGCAGCGAGTTTACACCGGCATGAGTGCGGAGACAAAATATGCGGTTTATGGTGGCCACTTGGCTGATGGCTTCAGTATCCTGGCTCGGGATTGCTCAAGAAACACCGCCGGCAACTGCGTCAACGGTGCCCGGAACCTTCCGCAGTTTTATTGCCGTGGATAAACGATTTCCGCCCGAGAATGTTCGCAATCGGCAAGATCGGATGCATTGCTTCATTTGCGAAGCAGGATTGAATCCAGTCGTGGCTGTGTTTACCCGGGCGGACCCGACAACGGTGACGCCGGACAGTTCGCTGGGCAAATTGATTCAAGCGCTCGGCCGGCCCCGTATCGAAG
>Ga0209017_10000238_pt1 | contig 56496 bp, 41 predicted proteins | sample YNPBryunderm2012_FD_185812 | JGI IMG/M metagenome (GOLD analysis project Ga0209017, IMG submission 185812) | Anoxygenic and chlorotrophic microbial mat microbial communities from Yellowstone National Park, USA - YNP Bryant MS undermat 2012... ... | reverse complement strand
ATCAACACCGTGTTTGACGACAGCGCCACCCTCCCAATCTCGAGCGCGGTTCCACCGTATACGGGAACGTTCCAGCCTGTCAACCCGCTGTCCGCCTTCGTCGGAGAAAACGCAGTCGGCCTCTGGACGCTCATAATCTACGATCGGACGGTGTTTGACGAAGGCCAGCTCATAAGTTGGGCTCTCGACATTACGCCCCTCAGCGGCGGAGGTGGGCCTCAACCGATCCCTGAGCCGGCCACCGCGCTGCTTGTCGCCACGGGATTTGCCGGAGCGGTCGTGGCCCGCCGCCGCTTTGCCTGAAGGGAGTTATTGCTCCTCGCCGTCTGGCTTTGAAATTTCGTTAAACCGCTCTGCCCCAGCCAGACACAGATATGGCCGCCGGCTCTTGAAATACCCCGGGGCGAGCCACACGGTCTTCGGCAGCTCTGGGAGCACCTTATTTGCGGGTGAGGGGAAACTCGCTCGCAGAAACGAGCACTGTCTAAGGATCGTATAGCCTTCGGAACGCACGCCCCACTGGGCACGCGCGTCAGGCCAGACTTCGGCTCATCTGATGTGCCCAACCTGCCTGGGCGCACTGCTTCGTCCTCGCCTTCGCTGCCGCTATCATGTTAGCCATGCGCGGCCAGAGTCGAAGGGAGTTCCTGGGTGGCGTGACGGCCTGGACCGCCCTCAGGGCAGAATCCGCAACCGCGAGCCTGCCGCCGAACTTCATCATCCTGTTCGCCGACGACTTGGGCTACGGCGACCTCGGCTGCTATGGCAGCCCCATGATCCGCACCCCGAACCTGGATCGCATGGCTGAAGAGGGCATGCGGTTCACTTCCTTTTATGCTGCCGCCTCGGTATGCACGCCCTCTCGCGTGGGACTCCTCACCGGGCGCTACGCCGTTCGCGCCGGGCAGCCCGGCAATACGGGACCGGACACCATAGGTGGTTTGCCCCTCGGCGAAATCCTGTTACCCCAGGTGCTCAAGTCGCGCGGCTACCGCAGCATGATCGTTGGCAAGTGGCACCTAGGATTCCAGCCAAAGGAGTACCTGCCCACGAGCCGCGGTTTCGATGCCTGGTTCGGCCTGCCTTACAGCAACGACATGATCCCGCCGTGGGTCAAGACCAGGCGCCCGCTCCACCTCTATCGCGACGCCGAGCCGATCGAAGAGCTGACCGATCAGTCCCAATTGACGCCGCGCTACACCGAGGAGGCCCTGCGCTTCATTCGCTCTTCGAGGGATCGGCCTTTCTTCCTGTACCTGGCCTATTCCATGCCGCATCTGCCGCTGAGCGCGCCGGCGCAGTGGCTCGGGCGCTCGCGCGGCGGACTCTATGGGGACGTGATCGAGTTATTGGATTGGTCGGTGGGCCAGATCCTGCGCACCCTGAAAGAGGAAGGACTCGATGCCCGCACCATGGTTCTCTTCACCAGCGACAACGGACCGTGGCACAACCTGCCTGCCCGCATGCTGCCCAAGGGCGTCGAGCCGTGGCATACCGGATCCAAAGGCCCGTTGCGCGGCGCCAAGGGCACCACTTACGAGGGCGGCTTCCGCGTCCCGTGCATCGTGCGCTGGCCAGAGGTAGTGAAGCCGCGTCAGGTCTGTTTCGAGATGGCCTCTGCGCTCGACTTGTTCCCGACCCTGGCCCGCGCGGCAGGAGCGACCATGCCCCAGGATCGCGTCTACGATGGCGTGGATCTGATGCCGCTGCTTCGGGACGGCAAGCCCTCTCCCCGGACGCGGTTCTACTACTTCCTGGGCAAGACGCTCGAAGCGGTGCGCGAAGGTCCGTGGAAATATCGCTTCGCCCGGAACAGCACCGAAAGCGGAGCCTCGCCGGAGCCGCCCGTGCCGGAACTCTTCCACCTGGAATGGGACCCGTGCGAGCTGTACAACCTGTATGACCGGCGGCGTGAACAAGCGGAACGGCTGGCGCGTCTGATGAAGCAATTCGCCCGGGAACTCGGCGTGGAACTCGCGGCTTGATGGGGTAATGGGGAGGTCTCCTGGACGCTGCCGACAGGCCCAGCCCGAGGCCCTTCCGGATCCCGGCCGTGAACAGCCCCAACCGGAGTGGGTTCGGAGATGACTCGGCAGGAAGCCAGGCAGGCAGGGACGCCATTGCCTGTCCGCCCCGATCGGGTGATAATAGAAGCAGGCCAGCGACCATGAGGCGGCCCGCCCAAAACGACGGCCGGGGAGCGCAAAGGTGAGACGTTCGGGTCCGGATGAGCCGCTGCGCTGTTCTTTCTGCCACAAAAGCCAGGACGTCGTCGGCAAGTTGATCTCTTCGCCAGGGGATTATCCGCGCGTTTACATCTGCGACGAGTGCGTGGCGGTGTGCAACTCGATCCTGGAAGAAGACCGGCACGAAGCGGCGTTTTCGGCGCCCCACAAGCTGCCCAAGCCGCAAGAGCTGAAAGAATACCTGGATCAGTACGTCATCGGGCAGGAGGCTGTCAAGAAAAAGCTGGCGGTGGCGGTCTACAACCACTACAAGCGCATTCACATGAGCCGCCAGCGCAGCTCGGACGTCGAGCTGTCGAAATCCAACATTCTGCTGATCGGTCCCACGGGCTCGGGCAAGACCTTGCTGGCGCAAACGCTGGCGCGGATTCTGGACGTGCCCTTTGCGATCGCCGACGCCACCTCGCTGACGGAGGCCGGCTACGTAGGCGAGGACGTCGAGAACATCATCCTGCGCTTGTTACAGAACGCCGATTGGGACGTGCAGCGCTGCCAGCAAGGCATCATTTACATTGACGAGATCGACAAGATCAGCCGCAAGGACGAGAATCCCTCGATCACGCGGGACGTCTCCGGCGAAGGCGTCCAGCAGGCTCTGCTCAAGATTCTCGAGGGCACGATCGCCAACGTGCCGCCGCAGGGCGGGCGCAAGCACCCGCACCAGGAATTCACGCCGGTGGACACGACCAACATCCTGTTCATCTGCGGCGGCGCCTTCGTGGGACTGGAAAAGATCATCGCCCGGCGGGTGGGCAAGAAGACGATCGGCTTCCTGGACCCGGAGCAGCGCGACGGCGTGGTGATCGGGCGGCGTGACACCGATCTGCTTGCCCAGGTCCAGCCCCAGGACCTCATCAAGTTCGGATTCATCCCCGAATTCGTGGGGCGGCTGCCGGTCGTAGCCGTGCTGGAAGAACTGGACAAGACGGCCCTCATCGAGATCCTGACCAAGCCCAAGAACGCGATCATCCGGCAGTACCAGAAACTGTTCGAGTTCGAAAATGTTAAACTGAGATTTAGCGAGGATGCGCTCGAGGCCATCGCCACGTTAGCCCTGGAACGCAAGGTCGGCGCGCGGGGCCTGCGCATGATCCTGGAAGAGCTGATGCTCGACCTCATGTACTATCTCCCCTCGTACCGGAAAGTGCGGGAGTTTCTGGTGACCAAGGAGATGGTCATGTCCAGGAAGATCAACCTCGCGTTGTTGGAGAAAGCGGGCTAAGCGCTCGCTGGCCGCGGGCCCGGCGAAAGGGAGCCGCGGCGCAGCCCGGCCCGTCCGGATCTGGGGGGCAGGACAAGCGAATCCCGAGGGTGGCGGTTGCCGACCCGGGTATCCGGCCGCCGGGACGACAGTAACTGGCAATCATGCTTTCCTCCAAAGAAAAATCCGAGACTCGCCGCTTGCCGATGATGCCCGTGCGGGACGTGGTCATTTTCCCGCACATGATGACCCCGTTCGTGGTGGGCCGCGAATCCAGCGTGCGCGCGCTGGAAGAGGCGCTGGCCGCCGACAAGAAGATCTTCCTGGCCACCCAGCACGACGCCACCGTGGACGAACCCCGTCCGGACGAGATTTATCAGGTAGGCACGATCGTCAACATCGTGCAGAGCCTGCGCCTGCCGGACGGCAACATCAAGGTGCTGGTGGAAGGGCTGGAGCGGGCCAAAATCGTCTCGGTCAGCGATGAGGAAGGCTTCTTCCGCGCCGTGGTGCGCACGTTCCAGTACAAGATCGAGCCCGGCCCGCAACTGGATGCGCTGGTTGCGCGCGTCACCTCGCTGTTCGAGCAGTACGTCAAGCTGAGCCAGAACCTCAACTACGAGACGGTGGTGGCCGCCATCCGCGTGGATGACCCGGGGCGACTGGCCGATACGGTGGCCGCCAATCTCCAGCTCACGGTGGAAGAAAAGCAGGAGCTGCTGGAGATTTTCGATCCCGTCGAGCGGCTCACGCGCATCGCCGACATGCTCGACATCGAGATCGAGAAGCTCAACGTGGACCGGGCCATCCAGGGGCGCGTCAAGCGCCAGATGGAGCGCGCGCAGAAGGAATACTACCTGAACGAGAAGATCAAGGCCATCCAGAAAGAACTGGGTCGCGGCGAAAAAAGCGAGATTGACGAGCTGCGCAAAAGGATCGAGACGGCCGGCATGACCAGGGACGCCTACGAGAAGGCGATGGCCGAGCTGCGGCGGCTGGAAAACATGCCGCCCATGTCGGCCGAATCCACGGTCTCGCGGAACTATCTGGAATGGCTGCTGGCCGTGCCCTGGAAGCAGCGCACGCGCGAGATCCGGGATCTGAAACACGCCGAGAAGGTCCTCGAGGAGGATCACTACGGCCTGGAGAAGATCAAGGAGCGGATCCTGGAGTTCCTCGCCGTCCGGCGCCTGGTCAAGCAGCCTAAGGGTTCGATCCTGTGTTTTGTCGGGCCGCCGGGCGTGGGCAAGACTTCGCTGGGTATGTCCATCGCCCGGGCCACGGGCCGCAAGTTCGTGCGTCTGTCGCTGGGCGGCGTCCGGGACGAAGCCGAGATTCGCGGCCACCGGCGCACCTATATCGGAGCCCTCCCCGGCCAGATCATCCAGATGATGCGCAAGGCGGGCACCCGCAACCCGGTCTTCATGCTGGACGAAGTGGACAAGATGTCCACCGACTTCCGGGGCGACCCGTCGGCCGCGCTGCTCGAGGTGCTGGATCCGGAACAGAACTACATGTTCATGGATCATTACCTGGACGTGGAATACGATCTCAGCCAGGTGTTCTTCATTTGCACGGCCAACGTGCTGCACACGGTGCCGCCCGCCTTGCAGGACCGCATGGAGGTCATCCGGCTGTCCGGCTACACCGAGCCCGAGAAGCTGGAGATCGCCAAACGCTTCCTGGTTCCCAAGCAGATGAAGCAGACCGGGCTGAGCGCGGCCATGGTGGAGTTCACCGAGGAAGGGCTGCTGGAAATCATCCGCTACTACACGCGCGAGGCGGGCGTGCGCAACCTGGAGCGTGAGATCGGAAACATCTGCCGCAAGGTGGCCCGCGCCGTGGTCAACGCCCGAAGCGGCAAGCCGCGCACCGAGCCCTCCAAGGTGATCGTGGACGCCGAAGCCGTGGGGCGTTTCCTGGGTCCGCAGAAGTTCCGCGATCTGGAAGCCGAAAAGCACAACGAGATCGGGGCCGCGGTCGGACTCGCCTGGACCGAGGTGGGCGGACAGCTTCTGACCACCGAGGCCATCGTCGTGGACGGCAAAGGCAAGCTGATCACCACCGGCAAGCTGGGCGACGTCATGCAGGAATCGGCCCAGGCCGCCATGAGCTACATCCGCTCTCGCGCCCAGATGTTGGGTCTGCCCCGCGATTTTTACCGGCACATTGACATTCACGTACACGTGCCCGAGGGCGCCATTCCCAAGGATGGCCCCTCGGCCGGCATCACCATCGCCACGGCCATCGTCAGTGCTCTGACCAAGGTGCCGGTGCGCGGCGACCTGGCCATGACCGGCGAAATCACCCTGCGCGGCAAAGTGCTGCCCATCGGCGGCCTCAAGGAGAAACTGCTGGCCGCCCACCGGCACGGGATCCTGGAGGCCGTGCTGCCCAAAGGCAACGAGAAGGATCTGCCCGACATTCCCGAAAATATCCGCAATCAGATGAAGCTGCACTTCGTCGAATCCATGGACGAGGTGCTCAAGATCGCATTGGAGCAGGAGTTGCCGGCCGTGACGGTGCCCGCTCCGACGCCTGTGGAAATGGTCGTCCAGGCCAGCGAAGAACAACTTCACTGAGAAATGGTTTTTTTCGCCGCCCCGGGCCTTCCGGGTGCGGCGGGAGGAGTAAAGACCTTGCCGAACCAGATGGAAGAGCGCGATACCAAAGCCAATCCGGCCACCGTTCCGGAGGCCGATTCCGCGACCATAACCGTCCAGGAGGAAAAACCCGCCCCGGCGGCCGATTCCAAGCCGGCCGCCCCCGCGGAGAGCAAAGCGCCACCGGCGCCGGCGGGCGACACCAAAGCGCCCGAAAGCGCTCCCGCCGCCGCACCGCCCAAACGCAAACAGGGTGAAAAGTCCCCCAACAAGGAAACCACGACCGCGGCGCCCTCGCTCGACCTCAAGGTGCTCAAGGATATGAGCATCCAGCAGCTCAACCAGATCGCCAAGGACCTGGGGATCACGGGCGCCGCAGGCATGCGCAAGCAGGAGCTGATTTTCAAGATCCTCCAGGCGCAAGCCGAGAAAGCGGGCTTGATCTTCTCCGAAGGCGTGCTGGAATGCCTGCCCGACGGCTTCGGCTTCCTGCGCGCTCCCGAGTACAACTACCTGCCCGGTCCGGACGACGTCTACGTGTCTCCCTCCCAGATCCGGCGCTTCGATCTGCGGACCGGCGACACCATCTCGGGCCAGATTCGCCCGCCCAAGGAAGGAGAGCGCTACTTTGCCCTCATCAAGGTCGACGCCATCAACTTCGAGCCGCCCGAGGAAGCCCGCACCAAGATCTTCTTCGACAACCTGACGCCGCTGTATCCCAACCAGCGGATCCGCCTGGAAACCACCCGGGACAATTACTCCGGGCGCATCATGGACTTGCTGACGCCCATCGGCAAAGGCCAGCGCGGGTTGATCGTCTCGCCGCCGCGCACCGGCAAGACCATGCTGTTGCAGTCCATCGCCAACTCGATCACCGCCAACCATCCCGAGATCATCCTGATCGTGTTGCTGATTGACGAGCGGCCGGAAGAGGTCACCGACATGCAGCGTTCGGTCCGGGGCGAGGTCATCTCTTCGACCTTCGACGAGCCGGCGTCACGACACGTGCAGGTGGCCGAGATGGTGATCGAGAAGGCCAAGCGGCTGGTGGAGCACAAGCGCGACGTGGTCATCCTGCTGGACTCCATCACGCGCCTGGCGCGCGCCTACAACACGATCGTGCCGCCCTCGGGCAAGGTGCTTTCGGGCGGCGTGGACGCCAACGCGTTGCAGCGTCCCAAGCGCTTCTTCGGCGCCGCGCGCAACATCGAAGAGGGCGGCTCATTGACCATCATTGCCACCGCCCTGATCGATACCGGCAGCCGCATGGACGACGTGATTTTCGAAGAATTCAAGGGCACCGGCAACATGGAGATTCACCTGGACCGGCGCCTGGTGGACAAGCGCATTTTCCCGGCCATTGACATCCACAAGAGCGGCACCCGCAAGGAAGAGCTGCTGCAACCCAAGGAAGAGCTCCAGCGGGTGTGGGTGCTGCGCAAGGTGCTTGCGCCGCTTTCGCCCGTGGAGGCCATGGAACTGCTGCTGGACAAGCTGTCGAAGACGCGCAGCAATGCCGAGTTCCTGGCCTCGATGAGCAGTTGAGCCGTTGCGCCGCCCGCCGCCCGGGGGCCGGACCATGACGGGCAAACGCAGCGTCTGGGCGCTGGTGGGCCGCTACAGCGGCCTGGCGATCCTGCTGCCCGCCAGCACCTTCGCGGGTTACGCGCTGGGATGGGCGCTGGACCGTCTGTTTCAAACAAATTTTCTCTATCTTGTTTTCCTTCTGTGCGGCATCGCGGGCGGCTTTCTGGAGCTGATCCGGACCCTGCGCAGGGATCTGGAAAATGAGCGAGGTTGAGGCGGTCCGGGTGGAGCGCGCGCTGACGCGCATCCGTCGCCTGATGCTGGCGCTGGCGCTGGCGGGGACGGCCGGCGCCCTGTGGATGGAGGGTCCCGCCTGGGGCGCGGGCTTTCTGGCCGGCGCCCTCGGCGCAATGGCCAATTTTCGCTGGCTGGAGCAACTGGCTGCGGGCCTGGATCCGCGACGCGCCTCCCGGCGGCTGCGCTGGGCGGCGCTGTTCGGCCTGCGCTATGTCCTGCTGGGCGCGGCCGCCTATGTTATAGTGAAAGTCTTCGGATTGAGCGGGCTGGCGATCCTGGCCGGTCTGCTCGTCGCCGCCGCGGCCGTGCTGGCGGAACTGGTCTACGAGCTTTTCCATGCAGGAACATGAACTCTGGCTGACCCGCCTGTTTAACGATCATCTGGCCGGCACGGCCAACGCCATTCTGGGCTGGTTCGGATTGCAAGCGGAGAATCCGGCGCGGCCGTGGTCCAACTTCATCGTCATGCAGATTCTGGTGGCGGCGATTATCGTCGCGGTTTTCGCCGTGCTGCGGACCCGGCTTTCGGTGGATCGCCCGGGCAAGCTCCAGCACTGCTTCGAAATCATCTACGGCTTTCTGCGCGGGCAGGCCGATGAGGTGGTGGGCCACGGGGGACGCGCTCACCTGCCCTTTTTCGGAACCATCTTCGTTTTCATTCTTTTCTCGAACCTGTTGGGGATCATCCCGGGCTTCGAGTCGCCCACGATGTTCCCCTACGTACCGGCCGGATGCGCGGTGGCGGCTTTTCTTTTCTATCATTGGGCCGGCATTCGCGCCCAGGGACTGGGCAGGTACCTGGCGCACTTTGCGGGGCCCGTGCCCTTGATGGCGCCCATCATGATCCCGATCGAATTGGTGAGCCATTTGGGCCGGCCCCTCTCGCTCACCGTGCGATTGTTCGCCAACATGTACGCCGGCGAACAGGTCACCCTGGTCTTCATCAGCCTGTCCTATCTGGTGGTTCCGGCCGTCTTCCTGGGCCTGCACGTTTTCGTGGCGTTCTTGCAGGCCTATGTGTTCGCCCTGCTGACCATGGTTTACGTGGCCGGGGCGATCGCGCACGAGGAGCACTGATCCGGGATTGATCGCTCTCCAGCGTGAGCCCGTCCCGCCAAAGCCTGCGAGGACGGGAACCACCTCCTGGGAGCCATTTCATAGCAAGGAGAGAGTCGCATGACGGCAAGGAAAGTCCTGCTGTTGCTGGCGCTGCTGGTGCTGGCGGCGCCCATGTTCGCCCAGGCTCCGGGCGCCGGGCAACCCGATACCAAGTGGATCTGGATCACTTCCGGCTTTTCGATGGCCATTGCTTCGGCCGGATGCGGGATCGCGCAGGCCAAGGCGGTGGCGGCGTCCGCAGAAGCCATGGGACGCAATCCGGGCGCGGCGGCCGCGATCCGCTTCGCTCTGGTGCTCGGCCTGGTGCTGATCGAATCGCTGGCCTTGTACACCCTGGTGATCATCTTCGCCAAGGTGACCGCCTGAATCCACGCGGGGAGCCCGGCGAGGCTCCCCGCAAGCCTGACCGATGCTCAAACTGCAAGGAATCTTCCCTCCTGTCACCACGCCTTTCGACGCGCAAGGCGAAATCTACCGGGCCAAGCTCAAGCACAACATCGAGCGCTGGAACCAGACCGGGCTGGCCGGTTACGTCGTCTGCGGCTCGACGGGCGAGAGCGTCATGCTCACCCCGGATGAGAAGTTGCGGCTGTGGGAATGGGCAGCCGAGTTCGCGGCCCCGGAAAAAATCCTCATCGCCGGTACGGGCATGGAGAGCGTGCGCGAAACCGTCGAGCTGACCGACCGCGCCGCCTCGCTCGGTTACCGGGCCGCGATGGTGCGCACGCCCCATTACTACAAGAACCTGCTGGCGAATGCGGAAGCGCAGGCACTTTATTTTCGCGCCGTGGCCGACCGGGCCCGCATCCCGATCATGATCTACAACTGGCCGCAGGCCACCGGACTCGACATCCCGCCCGAAGCCGTGGCCGCCCTTTCCGAGCACCCCAACATCCTTGCCATCAAAGAGAGCTCGGGGAACCTGGAGAAAGTCATGCGGATGATTCGCGAGGTCCGCCCGGGATTTCAGGTTCTGGTGGGGTCGGCGCCGACGCTGTATCCCTCGCTGATGGTTGGCGCCGCGGGCGCCGTGCTGGCCTTCGCCAATGCCGCTCCGCTGGCCACCCTCGCCATCTGGGAAGCCGTACGCACCCGCGAATACGAGGCGGCGCAAGACTGGCAGAACCGCATCGCCCATGCGGCCGCTTTGGTGACCACGGTTTACGGCGTTCCGGGCCTGAAATACGCCATGGACCTGAAGGGTTACTATGGAGGGCCGCCGCGGCTGCCCCTGACTCCGCCCTCCCCCGACGCCCGCCGCCGGATCGAGGAAGCGTTCCGGGACCTCAGAGGCTGAACGTGCCCGACCGGCGTCCGCCGGGGCCGATCCACATCTAACCAGAGTATGAGAGGGCTGACGAAAGGACTGGCTTTGCTCGTGGTCGCCGGGGCGCTGCCGGCGCAAGAGTGGGTCATTGACAGCGCACATTCCTCGGTGCAGTTCGCCGTGCGGCACATGATGGTCGCCACCGTCCGCGGATCATTCGGCAAGATTTCGGGCAAAGTCCGCTGGGACCCGTCCAATCCTGCCGCCGCCGGCGTGGAGGCCCAGGTCGAGGTGGCGACCATTGACACCCGGGAGCCCAAGCGCGACGCGCACCTGCGCAGCCCGGACTTCTTCGATGCGGAAAAGCATCCTCTGATGACCTTCCGTTCCACCTCTGTGACTCCCGCGGGGCCGGGCCGGTACAGGCTGGCCGGGGAGCTGACGATCCGGGGCGTGAGTCGTCCGGTGATTTTCGATGTGGAAGGACCGGGTGAGCCAATCCGAGGAATGGGCGGCGAGCTGCGGACCGGGGCCACCGCCTCGACCAAAATTAACCGCAAGGACTTCGGGATGACGTGGAACCGCGTGCTGGACACCGGCGGGGTGGCCGTGGGCGAAGAGGTCACGATCACGGTGGACGTCGCCCTGGTGCAGAAACCTGCCAGGTAGCCCCAGCCCCGATTCTCCTCTCCGGGTGGGGAACCCCCGGCGGGGTGGTGGTGTCCAATCAGTTGCAAGAGGAAGAGCTTCCTGCTACTGTGTAGGTGGGTTCGCCCGACGAGGCGTCACCATGGAGAGCAGGATTTTATCGGACGCAGACCGATCCGGGAGGTTGCCGGTCGAGGAGGAGGCCGGCGACTGGGATGAAGCAAGGCTGCTGGGAGGCCTGCGAAGCGGCTCCGAAGAGGCTTACGAGGAGCTGATCCGGCAGTTCCAGCAGCCGGTTTACACCCTGGTCTGCCGTTTGCTCGAGGACCCCTCGGACGCTTGTGATGTGGTTCAGGAGGTCTTCCTGAAAATCTTCCGCAAGGTGGGATCGTTCCGCGGCGAGAGCAGTCTGAAGACATGGATGTATCGGATCGCGGTCAACGAAGCCTTCAATCACCAGCGTTGGTTCAATCGTCATCGCCGGCAGGAGGTGGAGCTGGAAGGTGACTCGGATGCCCCCGGCTTCGGGTATCGCATCCCGGACCGGCGTCCGAGTCCCTATGACCACGTGGTCGAAATCGAGCAGCACGCCATGATCGAGGCGGCGCTGGCCCGCATGAACCCCAGCTTTCGGGCCGCTGTGGTCTTGCGGGACATCGAGGAGCTGAGCTACGAGGAGATCGCGGAGATCCTCCAGGTGGCTCTGGGTACGGTGAAGTCCCGGATCCAGCGCGGGCGCGAAGCGCTGCGCAGGGATCTGGCCGAGCGGCTGGAGCCCGAGCCGAGCTTGAGCTGGACGGTGGAGCCAGCACGGTAACGCCATGAACTGCCAGCACGTGCGACGTTCGCTCTCCGAGCACTTGGACGGGCGGCTTTCGGAAGCCGAACACATGCACGTTGTATCGCATTTGGAGGAGTGCCCCCGGTGCGCGGCGACCTTCGAGCAAATGCAGCGCCTTCGTCAGGCTTTGCAGAAACTGCCCCGCTTCACGCCGCCGCCCGATTTGACCAGCACCTTGTTGCTGATCGCTTCGCATGAGCGCGTGCGCCGGCTCGCTTGCGGCAGCCCGCGCGCGCTGGTGGCGCACCTGACCGACCGCGTCAAGCTGTGGGCGGAAAACTTCATGCGTCCGGTTGCCCTGCCGGTGGCGGGCGGCCTGCTCTCAGCCATCCTCCTCTTTGCCATGCTGGTGCCCAGCGTGCTCTTCCAGCGCTCGTTGGGCAACGACGTCCCGCTGGTCGGCCTGGTCCAAGAGGCCACCGTCGCCACGCCCGCCCCCTTTGGCTTCGAGGGCGGGGGCTTCATCCTGGAAGTGACGGTGGACCGGCACGGGCGCATGGTGGATTATTCGATCGCCCAAGGCGATCCCCTGATCGAGAACCCGCGACTGCGCCGCTCGATCGAGAACTACGTGCTGTTCACCGGCTTCCGGCCCGCCACCGCTTTTGGCCAGCCGACGTACGGTAAGGTCACCGTTTCCTTCAGCCGATACCGCTTCGACGTGGGAAGCTGACGCCGGTCGGCTCGTGCCGCGCAAGCTGGGGCAGCATTTTCTCCGCCGTCGCGACATCCTGGAGCAAATCGCGCAGGCGGCTTGCCCTCAAATCGAACCGCTGGTCGTCGAGATTGGAGCGGGCAGGGGCGCGCTGACCGAGCGCCTGCTCGGCCGGACCCGGCGTCTGATCGCCATCGAAGTGGATCCCGCACTGGCCGATTTTCTCCGCCGGCGATTCCACGCGGCGACGGCCCTCGAGATTGTTCGAGCCGACGTGCTCGAGCTGGACCTCGGCCAGTGGGGACCCGCGGTGATCGCCGGCAACATCCCCTACTACATCACGTCGGAAATCCTCGAGCGGGTGCTGGCGCTCTTGCCGCGCTTGAAGCGAGCGGTCCTGCTTGTCCAGCGCGAGGTGGCTGAACGCATTGCCGCCCCGGCGGGCCGGCGCGAGTACGGGCTGCTGAGCGTGCGCGTTCAGGCCGTGGCGGAGCCCGAAATCCTGTTCACGGTTCCCGCCTCGGCCTTTTCTCCTCCACCGGAGGTTTCGTCGGCGCTCGTTCGCCTGACCCCTCGGGCGACGCCCTTGCCGGACTGGGACCGCCTGCCTGCCTTCCTCGAGTTCGCCGCACGCTGTTTTCGCTACAAACGGCGGACGCTGCGTAACAATCTGGCGGCCTGGTACTCTCGGTCGCAGCTCGATGCGCTGCCCGAGACCCGTCTGCGCGCCGAGCAGTTGTCTGCTGAGGAGCTGTTGAGGCTTTACCAAACGCTGAACTCGCCGGTCTGAGAAGTCGCTCGTTATACTGGAATTTTCATGCCGCGATTGCGTTTCGCTCCCTCTCCCACAGGATTCCTGCACATCGGCAGCGCGCGAACCTACGTCTTCAACTGGCTCTACGCGCGACGGCATGGCGGCGCCATGATCCTGCGCATTGACGACACGGACGTGGACCGCAACACGCAAGCCTCGTTGGAGTCCATCTTCGAGGGACTGCGCTGGCTGGAGCTGGAATGGGACGAGCTCTACCGCCAGTCCGATCGGTTGCACTTGCACCGGCAACTGGCCCAGGCGCTGCTCGAACGCGGCGCCGCCTACCGCGATTTCACGCCCGCCGCGGCCCAGCCGGAAGAAAAGTCCCATGGCGCCGGTCCCTGGCTGTTCAATCCCGGCATGCGCGAACTTTCGCGCCAGGAAAGCGACCGCCGGGCGGCGGCGGGCGAGCCCTTCGTGCTGCGCTTCCGGGTCCCGCGAGATCCGCCCCGGATCCTGCGCTTCCGCGACCTGGTCTACGGCGAACAACAGAAGTCCACGGCCGACATCGAGGACTTCGCCCTGCTGCGCAGCGACGGCACCCCGACCTACCACCTGGCCTCTTGTACCGACGACATCGAAATGAAGATCACCCACATCGTGCGGGGCCAGGATCACCTGACCAACACGTTCAAGCATCTGTTGATCTTCGAGGCCGCCGGCGCTCCGCTGCCCGAGTTCGCCCACCTGCCTCTGCTGGTGGCGCCCGACGGCGCCAAGCTATCCAAGCGCCGCCACGGTCCCGTGGTCAGCGTGACGACGTATCGCGACGCCGGATTCCTGCCGCCTGCCTTCGTAAACTTCCTTTGCCTGCTGGGCTGGTCGCCCAAGGACAACCGCGAGCAGATGACGCGACAGGAACTGATCGAGGCTTTCTCGTTCGAAGGAATCAACCGCTCGAACGCCGTGGTGAACTTCCGCGAGGACGACCCCTTCGATCCCAAAGCGGTCTGGCTCAACGCGCAGCACCTTCGCACCATGCCGGTGCGCGAGCTGGCGCCGTACGTGCGGCGGACGCTGGAACAGGCGGGCTTGCCGATTCCCTGTGACGAGGAACGCTTCCTGACCGTCATGGACGTTATCCGCACCCGGTATTCGATGCTGACGGATTTCGTGACCCGGGGTCGCGCCTATTTCGCCGACGATTATCCGATCACGCCCGAAGCCCGGCAAAAGCTCGACGAACCCGGAGCGCGCGAACTGCTGCGCGAATTGGCCGACCGGCTGGCGGCCTCGGCTGAGTTTAGCGAGACCAGCGTCGAGCGCGAACTGCGGGAGCTGGCCGCCGAACGCGGCGTCAAGGCCGGCTTGATCATCAATGCCGCCCGCGCCATCCTGACCGGTCAGACGGTCGGCCCCAGCGCCTTTGCAGTCTTCGTCGCCATCGGACGCGAGCGCGTGCTCCAGCGCTTGCGGCGGGCGTGAGCGGCCTGGCGCACCGCGCGGCGATGTTCAACAGCACAGGAGATGGCGCTATGAGCCGACTCGTTCCTCCTCACGGAAGCCCGGCGCTCAAGCCGCTGCTGCTCGACGAAGCGACGCGGCGGGAAGAGCTGCGGCGGGCCGAGGGCCTCAGGAAAGTGCCGATGACGAGTCGCGAGACCAGCGACCTCATCATGCTGAGCATCGGCGCCTTCACGCCGCTCGAGGGCTTCATGGGCTACGACGACTGGAAAGGCTGCTGCGAGAACTACAGCCTGCCCGGCTACGGCGGCTTGTTCTGGCCCATCCCGATCACGCTCTCGGCCGAGGAAGAGCTCGCCGGCTCGATTGCTCCGGGCGAGGAAGTAGCCCTCTACGACGTTGAGACCGAGACCATCATGGGCACGATGCGCGTCCGGGAGAAGTACCGGATTGACAAGGAATACGAGTGCCGTGAGGTCTTTCGCACCACGGATCCCGCGCATCCCGGAGTGCAGAAAGTACTCCGGCAGGGCGCCGTCAATCTCGCCGGTCCGGTCCGGGTTCTCTCCGAGTCCTACTACCCCGAAATGTTCGCGGGCATCTACCAGCGACCCGCCGAGGCGCGCCGGATTTTCGAGGAGCGCGGCTGGAGCACGGTGGCGGCGCTGCAACTCCGCAACCCCATGCACAACTCGCACGCCTACCTGGCCTGGATCGCGATCGAGGTCTGCGACGGCGTCTACATTCACCAGTTGATCGGCAAACTCAAGCCGGGCGACATCCCGGCCGAAGTGCGGGTCCGCGCCGTAGACGCGCTGGTGAACAAGTACTTCCGCAAGGACCGCGTGGTGCAGGGCGGCTACCCCATGGAAATGCGCTACGCCGGACCGCGCGAGGCCTTGCTCCACGCCGTCTTCCGGCAAAATTACGGCTGCTCGCACCTGATCGTCGGGCGCGACCACGCCGGCGTGGGAGACTACTACGGTCCCTACGACGCCCAGAAAATCTTCCAGGAGATCCCGCCGGACGCGCTCCGGATCCGGCCGCTTTGTCTGGACTGGACGTTTTACTGCTATGAGTGCGGCTCCATGGCCTCGATGAAGACCTGCCCGCACGAATCAACGGCGATCATTGACGACAACGGGCAGTATCGGGGCGGCGCACGTCTGATGCTTTCGGGGACGCTGTTGCGCAAGCTGCTGAGCGAGGGCAAGCCGGTCCCGCCGGAGTTTTCCCAACCGGAAGTCATCGCGATCCTCAAGGAATATTACGATTCCCTGGCCGATTCCGCGCCCGGAAATTCTTCCCCGGATCCGCCGCGTTCGGTCGGACGCTAAGATGGATCAGGCATGGCCGAAGATCCCAGGCGGCTCGACATCGCGGAACTGAACCGTCGCGCCCGGCAGTTCGAGCACACGCTGGAGGCGGCGCGCCGGCGCATCGAGGGTCGCGGGCGCCGGATCTGCTGGTATCCTTACCGCTCCTTGAGCGGGCTGGATTTGCTGGAGAAGCTTTTGCACGGCCCGTACCGGCCCCTGCTTGCGCTGACGGGAGACGACCCGGTGCTGGATCTCGGCTGCGCCGACGGCGAGCTGGCCTTCTTCCTGGAATCGCTAGGATTGCAGGTCCACGCGGTGGATTACCCGGAAACCAACTGCAACGGGATGGAAGGCATCCGGGCGCTCAAAGAAGAGCTGCGCTCGTCGGTCGAGATTCTGGGCGTGGATCTGGATTCGCAGTTCACGCTGCCGGGTCATCGTTACGGGCTTGCCTTTTTTCTCGGGACGCTTTACCACCTGAAAAACCCCTTTTACGCGATGGAAGCGCTTGCCCCACGCGCCCGCTACTGCGTGCTCAGCACGCGCATCGCGGCCTTCGCCGCCGACCGCAAAACGGAGATTCGTCGCCTGCCTGTGGCTTACCTGCTCCGCGAGGGCGAAGCCAACCAGGACTGGACCAATTATTGGGTCTTTTCGGAAACGGGCCTGCGATTGCTGCTCGAGCGCACCGGCTGGGAGATCCTGGAATTCGCCACCTTCGGCAGCGAGCATTCCGACCCGGTGAGCGCGGAAGGCGACCAGCGCGCCTTCTGTCTGTTGAAAAGCCTGCCTTTGGAACGAGCAGGCCACGTCGAGCTGCTGCGCGGCTGGCACCAAACCGAGTACGGAGCCTGGCGCTGGACCGAGCGGGTTTTCGCCGCCAGCTTGCCGATACCGGCGCGCATGCGGCCCAGACTCGTGCTGCGTTTTTTCCTGCCCGAACTCATCGTGGAAAAGCTGGGACCGATCACGCTATGGGCCAGCGTGGATGGCCGGCCGCTGGCAGCAGAGCGCTACGACCGGGCGGGCGAATGGGTCTACGCGCGCGGCCTGGCGGAGGTGGAACCGGGTCGCCGGGTGCTCATCGAGTTTCAACTGAACCGGGCCTTGCCCCCCGATCCGGACGACCCGCGCGAACGCGGCATCATCGTGTCATCGTTGACCGTCGAGTAGGCCCTCAGGTTGGGTGGCGGTCCCGCTGACTCGAGCCGACAAGCGCAAGCTTGCCCTCTCGCGGGACGCGGGGCGTGCCGTAGGGCGCTCCGCTGCGGGCGCCTGGTTTGCTCTTGCCGGGCCGGAGCGCCGTCCGGCCCAGGCGCGCTCAGCCGCCCAGGCCGATCCGGCAGAGATGCTCCTGATAGACGCGCCGCTCCTGCTCGAGGTAAGCCCGGTTGCGACGAGTCAGCTCGTCGAAGTCCACCAGGTGCGCGTCGAACTCGGGGCCGTCCACGCAGGCGAAACGCACCTTGTCGCCCACGGTGACGCGGCAGCCGCCGCACATGCCGGTCCCGTCCACCATGATGGGATTCAGGCTGGCGAAGGTGCGCGCCCCCCACTGGCGCGTCAGCTCCGCGGCGGCGCGCATCATGGGGATGGGGCCGATGACGTGGACCGCGGCGGGCGGTTCGGAGACCATCTGCCGCCAGTGCCGCATCAGATCCACCACGGTGCCGCGGAAACCGTACGAGCCGTCATCGGTCGCCCAGAACGTCTCGTCGGCGACCGCGCCCAGCTCCTGCTCGAGGATGATCAGATCGCGGGAGCGCGCACCGCACAGCAGGGTGACGCGGTTCCCGGCCTCGCGGAAGGCGCGCGCCACGGGGAGCACTTCCGCCACGCCCACTCCGCCGGCGACGCACAGCACGTGGCCGAGACGCTCGATGGTGGCGGGCGATCCCAGAGGGCCGAGCACGTCGGCCATGCGCTCGGCTGGCTCCAGATCCGCCGTGATCCGCGAAGTCTTGCCCACGGCTTGCACCACCAGCACGATCGTGCCGCGCGCGCGGTCGCCGTCCACCAGGGTCAGCGGAATGCGCTCGCTTTCAGGCGTGGGCCGCACGATCACGAACTGGCCCGGTTTCCAACGAGCCGCGATGGCAGGGGCCTCGACCTCGAGCCAGGAAATATCGGGAGTCAGGCGACGCTTGTGCACGATGCGAAACTCGGTGGCGCGAAGGATGGCGGGCACCTCTTGGGGGCGGCGTCGCGCGTCGGCGGCGCGCTCCTCGCGCAGCGTGCGGTCGATCGCTTCCGCCGCGGCACGACCGTCGCGCATGGCCAGGATGACCGTAGAGCCGCCGCGCACCACGTCTCCGCCCGCGTAGACTCCGGGCAGGCTCGTGCGGCCGGCCTCGTCTACGATGATCTTGCCCCGTTTGGTCACCAGCTCAGGCGTGGCCCGCTGCACCGTGGGATTGGGGCTCTGCCCGATGGCCATGACGATGGTGTCCACGGGCACCCGGAACTCCGATCCCGGGATGGGGATCGGCGCCGGACGGCCGGTATCGTCCGGCTCGCCCAGGCACATGCGGATGCATTCGACCTCGCGCACGAAGCCGTTCTCATCGCCCAGGATGCGCACGGGTACGGCCAGGAACTCGAACTTGACGCCCTCCTCTTCGGCGTGCTCGATCTCTTCGGCCCTGGCTCGCAGCTCGGCGCGGCCGCGTCGGAACATGATGATGGACTCGCTGCCTAACCGGCGCGCCCAGCGGGCGGCGTCCATGGCGGAATTGCCGCCGCCCACGACGATGGTCCGGGCGCCCACCCGCACCGGCGTGTCGCTGGCCGGGAATTCATAGGCCCTCATGAGATTGATGCGAGTCAGGAACTCATTGGCCGTGTAAACGCCAATCAGGTTTTCGCCCGGAATGCCCATCAGATGCGGCAGGCCCGCGCCGGTCCCGAGAAAAACGGCATCGAAGCCGGAATCGAAGAGTTCCTGCAGCGTGCAGGTCTTGCCCACGATGAAATCGGTGCGGAACTCCACGCCCATGGCGCGGAGGTGGTCCAGTTCCTCGCGGATGATCTCGCGCGGCAGGCGGAACGGCGGGATGCCGTAAGCCAGCACGCCGCCCAGCTCGTGCAGCGCCTCGAGAATGGTCACCTTGTAGCCTTTGCGCACCAGATCGAAGGCGGTGATCAGCGAGGCAGGACCGCTGCCCACCAGCGCCACGCGCATCCCGTTCCAGGGCGGAACCGGGGGAAGGCGCGACTCGCCCGCGTCCCTGTAGTAATCGGCCGCGAAGCGTTCCAGCGCCCCGATGGCGACCGGTTCGAGTTTGGTCTTGGGACTGCCCAGCAAGCAGTCCTTTTCGCAATAGAGTTCCTTCTGGCAGACCCGGCCGCAAATGCCTGGAAATGGGTTGCTCTGGAAAATAGTTTCCGCGGCGCCCAGGTAGTCGCCTTCCACCATGCGCCCGATGAAGCTCTTGATGTCAATGTGGAGCGGGCAGGCAGTTACGCACTTGGGGTCGCGGCAATCCAGGCAGCGCAGGGCTTCGGCGCGAGCCTGCTCGAGCGTGAACCCGAGAGCGACCTCCCGCGCGGTGGTGACGCGCAGGTGATCGTCCAGCAGCGGCATCCGTTGCCGGGGCGCCTTGGGCGTCCGTTTGATGCGGGCGGACCCGGGAGAAGCGGCGGAGGTCGGGGCGGAGACAGGGTTATTCATATCCGAAAGTCCATTGTACGCACACGCCCGGGCATCCCGCAGCCGCCACGCCGCCCGGCGGCCTCAGCCCGGCTGAGGGCCGCGCTCCAGCTCAAGGGCGCGAGGGAACAGGATGTTGTTCTCCAGGTGAATGTGCACGTGCAGATCGGCCTCCAGTTCTCGAAGGCCGCGGAAAAGCGCCTCCCACGTCGTGCCGGCGTCCTCGGGCAACGCGTAATCGCGGGTGACGCTCCGCATGCGTTCCAGCGCCGCCCGGGCATTGTCGTGCTCCAGGCGCATGACGCGGATCGGATTGTGGACGGTGCCGAAGGGCAAGGGCTGCGCCCGCGTCCCCTGCGTCACGGCTTCTTCTAACGCCCGAATGGCAGGGAACAGAATCATTTCCTCCTTGTGCAGGTGGCCGTAAAGCTCCTCTTGCAGGGCGAGGAAGGTCTGATGGAGCTCATCGAGCAGGGCGGCATGGGAGGGGTGCGCCTGGCGCGCGCGGCCCAGCAGATGTTGCAGTGCGGGAAGCTCCGCCCGCAGGTACTCGTGGTGCTTGTCGAGGATGTGGTCAATGAGCTCGGAGGCGGTCGCGCGCATCCAGTTGCGCGTCGGATGCGGTGATCGGGACAGAACCGCCTCGATCTCGGCCGCGACGGCCTCGGGGGACAGACCGCGGCTCAGGCAGGCCAGCTCCAAGGGCTGGTCGCCGTGGCAGCAGTAGTCCAGCCCGAACTTCTCCAGCACAGGGATGCTGCCGGGCAGATCGGCAGCGATTTGACCGATGGGTTTGCTGAGGGCGATCATAGGGAACCTCCGAAGGGCGCCCGATAGAAGGGGCGGCCCGCTTTCAAGCCTAAGGGGCTGGGAAGGCGGCGTCGGTGACTTGGGTCACAACTGCTGAAATTCGCAACGGTGAAATTTCGCGCACCGTTGGGGTTTTCACCCACTCGTAACCCAACTTAAAGGATCTCCATGCCCCAAAAGCCCCGGGTCCCCCTCAAAATTCTCCGATTTCGATTTGGCCCGTTGACTGCATCTAGCTTCATTCGGGTTATACTTTCAAAGATCGGAGGGCGCCCGACAATGCAATCGCTCATTTCGGCAACCAGCAGGTTCCGGCTGGCTATCGCACTGATTGCCGTCATTGGGGCGGCGGTCCTTTTGAGCAGCTCCGACACGCCCGTGTTCACCCAAAAGGACAAAGCCTACTATGCCGATCCCAATCTGGTGAACTTCGTGCGTCCGGGATTGGTGCTGAGGATCCTCTCTGCCTCGATCGAGCCCGACGGGACCATCAAGGCCCGCTTCCGTATCACGGATCCGCGCGGTTTGCCGCTGGATCGGGAAGGCATCACCACGCCGGGCGCCGTGTCGGTCCGGCTCACGGCGGCTTACATTCCCAAAGGTCAGACCCAGTACGTTGCTTACACGACGCGAGTCCAGACCAGCCCCATCACGCGAGTGAGCGCCATCCAAGCCCACTTCGATGTGGGTGGGACCTTCGCCAAGGTGGGCGAAGGCGAATACGTTTATACTTTCGCCACCAGGGCGCCCCGCGATTTTGACCGTACGGCCACGCACTCCATCGGCGCCTGGGCGGCGCGGGATCTGAGCGAGTTCGACTTGCAGTCCATCATTAACTACGACGACGACGTCTACACCTGGGTGCCGGACGGCTCCCGAGTCACGGTCGTACGCGATGTCATCAAGACGCAGACTTGCAACAAGTGCCACGATCCGCTCTCGGCGCATGACAATCGCCGTAGCATGGAGCTGTGCGTGTTGTGTCACACGCCGCAGACCGTGGATCCGGACACCGGCAACACCCAGGACATGCCGGTGCTGATCCACAAAATCCATATGGGCAGCCAGCTACCGAGCGTGCGCGCGGGCAAGCCCTACCAGGTGATCGGGTTCCAGCAGCGCGTCTTCGATTACTCGACGGTGGTCTTCCCGGCGGATGCTCGCAACTGCACCTTCTGCCATGAGCAGAACACGGGCGCTGCCCAGGCGACCGCCTTCCTCAAACCCAGCAGGGCGGCGTGCGGCTCCTGCCACGACAACGTCAACTTTGCCACCGGCGAAAACCACGCCAATCTCCCCCAGCTCAGCGACAGTATGTGCGGCACCTGCCATGTGCCCGAAGGCGAGCTGGAATTCGATCTCTCGATTCTGGGCGGCCATACCATCCCGCGCTTCTCGCGCGATCTGCCCGGCGTCGTCTTCGAGATCCTGCGCGTGACGGACGGCTCGGCGGGTCGGCGCCCGACGGTGACGTTCTCCGTCAAGGAACGCAGCGGCAAGCCCATCCCGCTGGCTCAGATGTCGCGACTGGCGCTGGTGCTGGCCGGACCCACCAGCGATTACTCCACCTACGTCGTCGAGGATGCGTCGCGCGCCACCTGCGCCACCGACGGCACCTGCACCTATACTTTCACCTACACGATTCCGGCCACTGCCAAAGGCACGTATGCGGTGGGCATCGAGGGCTACCGCACGCTCTATCTGCTGGCAGGAACGCGGCGCGAGCGAACCGTCCGCGACGCCGGCGCCAACAAGGTGGCTTACTTCTCGGTGGATGGCTCGCGCGTGGAGCCTCGCCGCCAGGTGGTCAGTCTCGCCAAATGCAACAACTGCCATTTCAGCTTCAGCATCCATGGCGACAATCGCAATCAGATCGAGCAGTGCGTGCTTTGCCACAACCCGACCATGACCGACCGGGCGGTGCGGCCTGCGGCCCAGATGCCGGCGCAAACGATTGACATGCGGCACATGATCCACCGCATCCACCTCGGGGAAAGGAACCAGTACGAGTACACGGTTTACGGAAGAGGTTCGGTCGCCTACGACTACACTCACGTCCGTTATCCGGGCGACTTGCGCAGTTGCGATCGCTGCCACGTGAACAACTCCGAGCGATTGCCGTTGCGGCCCAACTTGCTGCCGGTGACCAGCCCGCGCACGCTGATTGACCCGATGGGGCCGGCGACGGCGGCCTGCCTGGGTTGCCACACCAGCGTGGCGGCCGCAGCGCATGCGCTGACGAACACCTCGGACAAGCTGGGTGAAGCCTGCGCGGCCTGCCACGGAGGCAACAGCGAATTCTCCGTCCAGCGGGTGCACGCCCGCTAAGATCGGGACCCTTGCACCCGGGAGACGGAAGAATGCTAGGGCCGCTGCGGACCGCCAATGAAGCCCACACTCCTCCTCCGCAAAACCGGGGGCGCTTGCCCCGCGCCCCCCGACCCGTCCTTGCGTCCGCAGCGGTCCTCTTTCTTGCCGGCCTCGCCGCCCGGCCCCAGGCGCAGGCGCCTGCACAGAGCGGCTACGCCGGCTCGGAGATCTGCGCCGCCTGTCACGACGACATCGTGAAGGCGTTTCGCAAGAACCCGCACCAGCGCGCCGAAGCGCGCGGGCCCTGGCAGGGCAGGGCGTGCGAATCCTGCCACGGCCCGGGCGCCAAACATGCCGAATCGGGCGCGGCGGCCGACATTGAAAACCCCGACAAGCTCGTTGCGTCCCGGGCCGAGCGGGTCTGCCTGGAATGCCACGGAAGCGATCCCGCGCTGCGGGCTCGCGCTCACGGCGCGCACAGCCGCAGCCAGGTCAGTTGCGTGGAGTGCCACAGGATTCACGGACCGGTGGAGGAACTCGTGCTCAAGACGGCCGGGGTGGTCAACCGGCAATGTGCCAGTTGCCATCGGGCCGAGTGGGCCGAATTCTTGCGCCCCCACACCCACCCGTTGCGCGAGGGCGCTATGAGCTGCTCGGACTGCCACAACCCGCACGGCACCCCACGTCCGCGCTCCATGCAGATGGTCTCGGCGAACGAGCCGGGCTGCTTCCGGTGCCATGGCGACAAGCGCGGCCCGTTCCCCTTCGAACACCCGCCCGTAAGGCTTGAGGGCTGCCAGGCCTGTCATGAGCCTCACGGTTCTCGCAATCCCCGCATGCTGGTGCGGGCCGAGGTACGGTTCCTTTGTCTGGAATGTCACTCGAACATCGGATCGAGACCCGCGCTGGGCGGGATTCCTCCGGCGCTGCATGACTTGCAAAGCCCGCGGTACCGGAACTGCACGATCTGCCACAGCAAGATTCACGGGTCGTTCGTGAGCCGGGGGTTAACGCGATGAGACGCTGGTTGCCGCCACTGGTCGCCGCCCTCGCCATGGCCCAGCAGCCGGCCGAGGAAAGCAAACCCGCACCGGCCGCCGAGCAGCGCCTCAGCGGCACGCTGGAGTTCGGCTACCGCGTTTTGAGCGGCGTCGGGGGAGATTTTCAAACGTACCGGAGCGTGGTCAACCTCGGCGAGGGGCCGAAGTTGTTCTCCCTGGATGCGAGCTGGGACGATCCCCAGGGCCGGCTGCTCGACAAGCTCGATTTGCGCATGAACTCCTGGGGCGGCGATCCCTACAACACGGCTCGCTTCGTAGCCGGGCGCGATCGCGCCTGGCGGTTCACGGCCGATTACCGCAACATCCAGTACTTCAACTTCCTGCCCTCGTTCGCCGATCCGACGATCGAGCGGGGCGTGCTGTTGAATCAGCGGGCGCTGGATTCCTACCGGCGCGCCACCGATCTGGAGCTGGTGGCGCTGCCCGGTCGCCGCGTGATGCCCTACGCCGCCTACAGCCGCAACTCCTCCCGCGGCAACGGCATCACCACCTTCGTGCTCGAAGCCAACGAATTCCCCGTGCCGCACATGCTGCGCGACCACAGCGACAACGTGCGCGGCGGAGTGAGACTGGAGTGGCCCCGATGGCAGTTGCACCTGGAGGGGGGCGGCATCACCTGGCATATTGACCAGCAGGTTTACACCTTCGCGGGGCGGAACTTCGGCAACGTGCTGCGCCCCGTGCTGGGACAGACGCTGTTCCTGGATCGGGGCAACCAGTCGCTGGACGTGCGCGGATCGAGTCGCTTCGCGCGCGGGTCGTTCCGCCTGCATCCGGCGGAGTGGGCCGACCTGGCCGGGCAATTCCAGTTCAGCCAGCCGGAAAGCAAGACACGCTACGGTCAGAACAATTCCGGCAATTTTGTCAGCTTCACGCTGTTGCGTTTCTACAGCGCCGAACTGGTTTCCGCGGAAGCCAGGGCCAAGCAGCCTCACAGCTCAGCCAGCTTCGCCGCCGAGCTGCGACCCTTCCGCCGCGTCCGCATCGTCGAGAGCTGGATGACGGACCGGCTGCACGACGCCGGCGCCGCGCTGCTGACCGATCGCCTGCTGGCCGCCGAACAGGTGCTGGACGCGCGCACCCTCGGCGCTGCCGAACGATTGGTGCTGAACTACAATCAACAGGAAATTTCTGTGCTCGTGGAGGCGGCCCGCGGCCTCACCCTGCGCGGCGGTCATCGCTTCGTGTGGGGCGACGCCAAAACGCCTGCGCCCCTGGTTGTTTTGCCCGGACCCGAACCAAAGCCTGAGCTGCGGCGTCACGTCGCCCTGGCCGGGGGCAGCTTGCGGGTCGGCCGGCGCTTCCGGCTCAGCACCGATCTGGAAGCCTCGCCGGGTGACCGCTCGTATTTCCGCACCAGCCTGCACCGCTACCAGCGCGGCAGGGTGCGGGGTCATTACCAGGCCCTGGCGTCCCTGCTGCTCTCGGTGAACCTGCACGTTCTCAACAACCAGAACCCCACGGCGGGCATCGGTTACGATTTCCTCAGCCGGCAGAGTTCGCTGGGACTGCAATGGACGCCCGGCGGCGGCAAATGGATCAGCCTGCTCGGCGAATACACGCGCTACACGTTGCGCTCGAACCTGACGTGGCGGGATCCGGCGACCCTGCGCAGCGAACTGTCGCTCTATCGGGACAACGGACATGCGGCTGCGGGATGGCTCGAGGTCGGCATGCCGGGACGCGGCGCCGTGCAGCCGCGTGTGCATCTTGGCGGCTCGATGGTCGCGGCCTCGGGCACGCGCCCGGCGCGCTTCTACCAGCCTTTCGGGCGTCTCGCCCTGCCCTTCGGGCGCCGCGGCCAGTGGTACGGCGAGTGGCGCTGGCATGCCCTCACACAGCCTTTGTATCTGTACGAGGGCTTCCGCAATCACCAGTTCGTCACTGGCTTGCGCCTGACGATGTGACCCCGGCGGCATCGCGCGGGGCTGCCAGCCGGGAGATGGCGCGGACAAGGCGCCGGTAAGGGGCGGCCTCGAGCGACTCGAATGCCACCCATTCTCCCTGGCGGGCGCTCGAGTAAAACCAGCGGGCCAGCAGCGCCAGATGCTCTTCGCGGCGTTTCAAAGCCGGGCGATTCGGCGCGAGCCCCGCGACCAGCTCGCGCAGTCGTTTGTCGAGCGACTGGCCCGAGGCGGCCTCGGGACGACAGTCCAACCGACGCGGCGCCTGCCAGCAGCCGGCGATGACGAACCACAACAACACGAAGCCGGGTTCCGCCGCAGGGGTCACGGCGACCCCGTGCAGCCGTTCAATGTCGGCCGCCAGTTCGCCACGCAGCCTGAGGACCTCTTCGATTTTCTGGATGCGCCGGTGGATGCGCGCCGCCTCCTCGAATTGGCACTCCTGACTGAGGCGCTCGCGCGCCGCGACCAGCACCTCCAGCAAGGAACGCCCTTGCGACCGCAGAAAATCCAGGACGCGCTCGATTTCGGTCCGGTATTCCTCACGGCTCACCACCTGCTGGCAGGGTCGCAGGCAAAGGTTCATCTCGCCGTAGATGCAACCGGGATGCGAAGGCGACGGAACCAGGTCCTCCTCGCAACGCCGCATCTGGAACAAGTCGAGGAAACGACTGCGGAAGTTTTCCGCCGCCGCCCGCGTGGGGAACGGCCCGTAGTAGAGAGCCGGCGCGGCGCTCAACCGGCTGGTGATCTGGCTGCGCGGGAAGGGATTGGTGAGGATGATTTTCAGCAGCGGCGGGGGCCGTAATTTGATCCGCGCCCGGTAATCTTCGGGAAAGTGCAGCGACGCCAGCTCGTACAGGAGCAGGCCCGCTTCGAGGTTCGATCCCACCAGCCAGTAGTGAACGCGCTGGGCGACGGCGCGCAGGCTGAGTGAGCGACCGGCCCCGGTTTCCGGTCGCAGCAAGCGCCGCAATCGCCGCCGCAGCAGCAGCGTGCGCCCCAGGTACGGCGAGCCTCCCCGGGTTTCGATCAAGAAAACCGCCGGACGGTCGGGGATCTGTTCGAGCAGGGTCTCGACGGCTTCACCCCGATCGGCCAGATCCAGCGACGAGGGCGGCCCTGCAAACATGGCGCTGCGCTCCGGGCTCAGGCGGCGCTAACACCCGGGGGCTTGCGACGATGCCAGTCCGTGACACGCTGGAACTCGCGACCCACGGCCAGCAAGGTGTTTTCCGAGAACGGCCGCCCGACGAGCTGGATCGCAATGGGCAGCGAATCGGCGAAACCGCAGGGCAGGATGAGAGCGGGCAGCCCGGCCAGATTGCCGGCGGCGCCCAGATCCGCGAGGCCCCGGTCCTTGGGACGCGGCGCGGAACTGCGGGGCCGATCGAGCGGCTCGGAAATTTTCGACGCCGGTCCGAAACGGGCGGGAGAGACCAGAATGTCCACCTCAGCCAGCAGCTTGCGCAACTCTTGCTGGATCATACGGCGGATTCGCATGGCCCGCAAGTAGTCCTTGGCGCTCACCTCGAGGCCGGCTTTGAGGCCCGCAATCTGCCTGGCGTCCGCCAGTTGCTCGACGCGTCCGCTGGTGATGAGATCCTCGAAGGCAGCGGAACCTTCGGTGTCAATGATCAGGCCCGCTACCGCGGAGTACGGGAACTCCGGGAGCCTGACCTCCCGAAACCGCAATCCGAGGCTGCGCAGCGTTTCCAGAGCCTTCAGGAAATCGGGGCGGGCCGTCGGCTCGGCCCATTCCTCGAGGTCCACAGCCGCGTAGCCCGCGCGCAGTTCCTTGAGCGGGCGGGCGAACTGGGGGGCGTAGTAAAAACTCCTGCCTGCCGATCCCGGGTCCATGGCGTCGCCGCCGGAGATCACTTGCAAGACCAGCCCGCAGTCTTCGGCCGAGCGCGCCAGCGGGCCGATCTTGTCCATGGTCCAAGAGAGCGCCATCGCGCCGTGGCGGCTCACCAACCCGTAGGTGGGACGCAACCCGGTGACGCCGCAGTAGGCAGCCGGCGTCACGATCGAGCCCCAGGTTTCCGAGCCCAACGCGAAGCAGACCAGGCCTGCGGCCACCGCCGCTCCGGAACCGCTGGAGGAGCCGCCCGCCCACCGGCTGGTATCCCAGGGATTCAGGCAGGGACCGTGCAGCGAGGCCGAAGCCCAGCGGTAGCCGCCTCCGCCGGCCAGCTCGATCATGGTGAGCTTGCCGATGAGCAAGGCGCCGACGCGCTCGAGCTTGCGGAGAACCGTGGCCGTGGAGTCGAGCACTTGATGAGCATACGGACGCGCGCCCCAGCTTGTCGGCGTCCCGGCGAGGCTCAACAGGTCTTTGGCGCCGAACGGGATGCCTTGCAGGGCTCCCCGCAGCCTTTGTCGCCGGATTTCTTCGTCGGCGCGACGAGCCTGACGCAGCGCGTGCTCGCGCAGGGAGAGGGCGAGCGCGTTGTACCGGGGACCCAGCCTCTCCAGGCGATCCAGAAAGGCGCTCGCCAGTTCGACGGCAGAGAATTCGCGCTTCCGCAGCCGCGAATTGAGCTCGCTGATCGTAGCAAAGAAAATGTCCTCGACAAAAGCGGCCATCAGGATGCCCGGAACTGGAAGGCAGGCTCGGTTGCAGTGGGAATCTGCACTTTCGCCAACGCCTCGGTATTGCGCCGGAGGCGCTCGCGGGCCGCCGCCAGCAACTGCTCCGCGGACTCTTCCCGGGTTTCGGGTTGGGGCCGCGACGGCTCAGGCCCCGCGAGCAGCCATGCCAACTGCCTGCGGGTCAACTTCATACGTTCACTTGGTCATTATAAGCTGGGCGCTTGTCCCCAAAGCTTCGCGAGCCGCTTTCTCCATGGCCGTGCGCGGCGCCTGGCGGCCAGTCCAGATCTCGAACTGCCGCGCGGCTTGCTCGTTGAACATCTCCAGGCCGGTAATGATCTGCTTGCCCTGCTCCCGCGCGCGGCGCAGCAGCACCGTCTCGACCGGGTTGTAGACCATATCGAAAACGATCTCGGCCGGGATGCGATCGGCAAAGAAGCACTCGTTCGCCCTCGGATACATTCCCACCGGCGTGGCATGAATCAGGATGTCGAAGTGGCGATTTCCGAGCTGCTCGCGCAGCAAAGGCTCTGCGCCGCAGACGCGCGCCAGGGCGCGAACGCGATCCGGGCTGCGCCCGACAATGGAAACCCTGGCGCCGGCGTCCACCAAGGTGAACGCCGCAGCTCGTGCGGCCCCTCCGTTGCCTATGAGCAGGACCGAAGCGCCGGCCAGCCGCATTCGTCGTTCCAGGGGAACCCGCACCCCGTCCACATCCGTGTTGGCGCCGCGCCAGCGCGCTGCCCTTCGCCAGACCGTGTTCACCGCGCCGATGCGCCTGGCCAGCGGATCAACCCAATCCAGGTACCGAACAATCTTTTGCTTGTGCGGGATCGTCACGCTGAAGCCTGTGACCGGCAGTTCCGAGGCCAGAGTCATGAAGTCCCTGAGACGTCCCGCCGGCACCTGGAAAGGAAGGTAGACGGCGTCCAGACGCAGGGCCTGGAAAGCACGGTTGTGAACCGCGGGTGAAATGGAGTGCGTGACCGGGTCGGCGATGACGCCATAGATCTTGGTGCGGCGCGAGAGTTTCTCGACACGGTAGAGCAGCCGCAACTGGCGGCCCCACACCTGGCCGGGGGCCGTTCCCTCGGCCGCCAGCGGCGCCGCGTACGTGTAACGAGCCCCGAAAGCGGGACTCAGGACGCGGGAGGGAAAGCCGAGTTGTCCCATGGCGAGAGCCACCAACGGCGTGCGGCAGTGCTCGCGCACCAAGCTCAGGACCCGATAGTTATCCGACGGCTTGCGCGCGGTGGTGACGATCTTGTACACATCCGCCGGAATGCGAGTGAGCCGCCGCCAGACGGGATTGAGGGCCGGCGTGCCTTCGTAGTTGTGATAGGAGATCACCAGACGGGCCTTGCCATGGAAGGCGCTGAGCGCTTCCGGGCACGCTTCCGCGGACTCGATCTCGAGGTCCACGGCCTGCGCCCCGGCTTCCACGGCGGCCATGAGCAGGCGCACCTGGTCCTCCAGACTTCCATTGAAGCGACCATGATTCTGCCGACGCCGGCAGGTGGCCAGGATGATGCAACCCGGATGTTCGCTTCGGAAGCGCCGGATCACCTCCACGCCTTGCGCGGGATCGGCCAGATAGTCGAGCCGGAACTCCAGAAAACTCTCACCATGCTCGACCTCCTGACGTGCGTGTTCCAGCAGCTTCTCAGGTTCGCTCAAGCCAAGAGCCACGGCGACACGGGGCAGTGAGAGGGAAAGCATGAGAAACGAGTCTTACGATAGCACGGCGAGTCCGGCGCCGGGGATGGGCGCTGCGGAATGTCAGGATTTTCTCTGGCGCGGGGCGGGCGCGGTAGCCGGAAGCCCCAACTCCTTGAGGCGCGCCCTCGCCTTGGCGGCTACCTCGGAAGACGGCCATCGCGCGATGATGGCTCGAAACTCCTGCGCCGCCCGGGTGCGCTCGCCCATCTTGAGCAGCGTCTGCCCCTTCATGTACATGGCGTCGCGCGTCTTCACATTCTCAGGGTACTTTTCGAGCACCAGATCGAAGGCGCGCAAAGCCGAGTCAAATTCGCCGCGGTTGTAATAGATCTCGCCGATGTAATACTGGGCGTGGGGTGCGGTTTCGGTCTGCCCGAAATACTTGAGATAGTCCGTGAACTCTTGCAAAGCGAGGTCGTAGTTGCCCGCGTTCATGTCGCGCAGGGCGCCGGCGTAGAGCGATTCTGCCGTGATGCCGGGCGGTGGTGCGGTCCCGCCCATCGCCGGCGGGGGCGGCGGCGCTTGCAGAACCTTGACCGTGTTGCCCAGATCCACGACGCGCTGCTCCAGTCTGCCCATGCGTGCGCCCAGATCCGCGATGCTTTCGCGCAAGGCCTGAAACTCGATGGCCATCTGGTCCACCTTGCTCGAGGCGGTGGCGATGGGCTGCACCAGAGTCCTTTCCTGCTCGCGCATGCGCTCGCGGACGTTGTTTTCCAGGACGGCAACCGTGGTGTTCATCTTGTTGACGCCGTCCAGCGCCTGCTGGACGAGGACGCGCAAGGCGGCCAGATTCTCATCCAGCGAGCGCTGCATCTGGCGGACCTGATCGCCCAGCAGGGCCACGTCACGCTGCAACTCGCGTATTTCCCGGCTCTGGGCGAAAGCCAGGAGCGGGAACGCGAAAACAAAACACCCACTCGCCCACTTGCCTTTCATGGCTGTTCACGCTCTCCTTTTGCATGGCCAGACAACGCACCGGCGCGGCGCGGGTCGTGTTTATGCGTATGCGCGGCGGGGGCCGCGTCGCGCCTGCGACCCCCGCCGTCGAGCTCATCAAGTTCCCGGAACGAAGTGCACCCGGCGATTCTTCTGCCAGCACTCTTCGTTGGATTCGGTGCACTGGGGCCGCTCTTTGCCGTAGCTGACGGTCCTGAGCTTGTCCGCGGGCACCCCCAACTGCACCAGGAACTCCTTGGCCGCGGTCGCGCGACGGTCGCCGAGGCCCATGTTGTACTCGGCCGAGCCGCGCTCGTCGCAGTGACCTTCAATCACCACCGTGGCCGCGGGGAATTCCTGGAAGATGCGCCTGAGGGCATCCGCGTTGCGCGTGAGCGTGGCGCGTGCATCCTCGCGAATGTCACTCTTGTCGAAATCGAAGTAGGCGTCCTGCACTTCGCTGGCCAGCACTTCGCCAAGCGACCGCTTGGGCGGCGGGGGCGGGGGCGGCGGGGGCGGCGGCGGTACGGTCACAGTGACCGTCGCGCTCGAGGTGGCCGTCCCTCCCGGTCCCTTGGCGGTCAGGGTGTACGTGGTCGTGTCGCTGGGGAACACCTGGCGCGTGCCCGAAACGCTGACCGGTCCGATGCCGGGCTGGATGGAAACGTCCGTGGCGTCGCTCACCATCCAGCGCAGCGTGGAGGACTGCCCGCGCTCGATCGTGCTGGGCTCGGCCACGAACTGCTGGATGCTCGGGGCCTTCGGCGGCGGCGGCGCCGGCTGTTCGGGCGGCGGTGGCGGCGGCGGCGGCGGTGGCGGCGCCTTCTTCCTGCACCCGGCCACGAACAGCATCAAGGATAGACTCAACAGAATGCTCGTGATGTTTCGCGTCTTCATCCTGAACTTCGCCTCCCTAACGCAAGAGTTCGCACTTCCCTAATCAGTTTACTCCCTTGGCCCACACCGGCATGGTGTTGCGGCCTTGGGTTGTGAGTTGCCGGACTTGAGTCCCGTCGGCCAGCATCGTGTAGATTTGCGACGAGCCGCTGCGGGTGGAGCTGAACACGATATGGCGGCCGTTCGGGGCCCAACCAGGGTTCTCGTTGCGGCCCGTGCCGTGGGTCAACTGATCAAAACGGCCCGTGGCCACGTCCATAATGAAAATGTTGAAATTGCCTGGCGCGTAGCCGCGCGTCCACGCGAAGGCGATGTGCTGGCCGTCAGGATGCCAGCTCGGGTTGGAAGCGTAGCCTTCGCCGTCGGTCAGGCGGCGCACATCGCCGCCCTCCAGATTCATGCGGTAAATTTGATGAGGACCGCCCCGCCCGGAGACAAAGACAATTTCCGCGCCCGTTCGCGGATTGACCTTGGGCTCCACTTCGATGGCCCGGACATAGGATAACCGGCGCAGGCCGCTGCCGTCCCGGTTGGCGATGTGAATCTGGGGCCAGCCGTCCACCGAGGCCGAAAACACGATCCGTTGTCCGTCGGGCGTGAATGAGGGTGTGCCCACCATGGAAGATACCGGATTGTAGAAAGGCAACTGCCGACCGGTTTCCAGCGACTGCAACAGGATGCGCGGGTTGCCCTTGGCGTACGTAGTGAACGCCAGGATCCGGCCGTCGGGGGAAACCGCGGGCATCGTGGAAACCGAATTGTAATACGTAAGCTGCCTCGGGTTGGAGCCGTCCGGATCCATGCTCCAGATTTCTTTGACTCCGGATTTGCGTTCGGAAACAAAGTAAATCTTGGTTCCTGCGAGGCTGACGCCGCCGAACTGCCGGAGGATGTCCTCGGCGAATTCATGCGCCACCTGGCGGGCTCCCGCTTCGTCCAGCGACCCCAGGTAAGTTTTGCCGAAGACCTGCGCCCCGGACGGATCCGGCAAGGTGGCGTTATACAGCCAGCCGAAGAACACGAAACGGTCGGCCTGGACGCCGGCATAGCCGAACGCCAGATAATTGGCGTTGACCGGGGGATCCGCCCAATCCCGCAACCACAAGCCGCGTGCAGCCGGATCCGGCTTGCCGGGAGTCGGCCGGCGCAAGTCCTCGGGCCTTTGCGGGAACAGCAGGGGATAAAGGCTCTTGGGCGCCATGTCGAACAGGCCCGAACTTTCCAGGTCCGCCCACAGCGTCCGATTGAAGACGCTCATCAGGGCCTGGGCTTCCCCCGAACCCCGCAACTCAGGCGCCGCGATGCGCGTGCGATCGCCTTTGGTGATCTTGATGATCACGTCTTGCGCGCTCGCCAGCCACCAGGCGGCGAGGCAGGCAGACAGAACCAGCCACGTTTTCTTCATCGCCGGCAATCACTCATCGCTTGAGCTGGAACCAGATTTCGATGCGGGCCTCATCACGCTCGAAGCCTGCGGGCAGCGGCGGGAAGGGGCTGGCCAGGTAGATGGCGCGCTGCGCCGAGTAATCCAGCGTCCGGTTGCCGCTGCTTTGCACGATCATCACGTTGCGTACTTGTCCGTTACGCAGGATATCAAAGGTAATGATGACCGGGGGAGCGGTGGTGATGCGCGGGTCCACCTCAGAGGTATCCCACTTCTGCGCCACCCGCGTTTCGATCAGGTCGCGATACCAGCCGTAGCGCTGACCGAACGCACTGCCCGGCCCCATGCCCACGCCGCCGACCCCGCTCTGCGCTCCGAACAACGGCGAACTGAGCGCCTGCCCGGACTGGCTGTAAAGCTGGTGCGGACGATCCTCGACCCAGGGCCGCTCCATGGGGCGTCGCCGGGCCGTTTCGGACCGGGCCTTTTCGGCCTTGCGGGCCGGGATTTCGATCGCATCCTTCACATCCTTGGACGCCGCCTTGGCCTTCTGGGGCAGAGGCTTGGGCGGGGCGGGTACGCGCGACGAAGTGTCCTCGGCCACCGGATTGACGCGTCCTGAACGCGCGGGCAGCGGGATCTGGCGCACCGGCGTCACCGCGACGGACCCGCCTCCCAGCGCGTGCGGCGTGCCCCACAGCACGCGACCACGCCCGCCGAGAGTGTGGTAGACGAACAGGGTGGCGAAAACCGCAGCGTGCGCGGCCAGCGACGCCGCCAGCCAGGCGCGCAGAGGCTCTCGCTGTTCGAACCAGTCGCCGCGCGGGTTCATGATGGTCGAAACCCTGCCCCGGGATCGTCAGCGTTGTCTTAGACGTTCGGCCTCGTCCACCGGTTGCGTGACCATGTTCACCGCCAGCTTGGCCTCGCCCAGTTCGCTCACGACCTGCGCGATCACGTCCCAGATCGTGTCTTTGTCGGCACGCACGTAGACCTCTTGCGCGCCCGCGAATCGTTTGCGGATTTCCTGCGGCAAAAGATTGATATTGACCGGTTCCTCGTTCAGATAGAGTTCCCCGTTCTTGGTGATGGTCACCACGGGCAGTTCCTTGGCGCTGTCCTTGGTCTGGCGGACGCGCGGCACATCCACCTCGAGACCGAATTCCATGACGTGAGCTGTGATCATGAAGATCACCAGCAGCACGAGCATGATGTCCACCAGAGGCACGACGTTGATCTCGGACATGCTGGAAAGCCGGCGCGCTCGCGTGCGCGGGCCCCACGAGCCGCCGTTGGTGGAAAAAGCCATGTCTCAGCCCTCGAAACTGCGGTCGGCCACGTTCATGAACTCCAGGGCAAAATCCTCCATGCGGGCGCCCAGCTCGCGAATCACGTGGCCGAAATAATTGTAAAAGATGGCCGCGGGGATGGCGGCCGCCAGGCCCATGGCGGTGGCCACCAGCGCCTCGGAAATGCCTGGCGCGACCGCTCGCAGGCTCGCGCTGCCGGCCATGGCCAGGCCCTGAAAGGCGTCAATGATGCCCCAGACCGTGCCGAACAGGCCTATAAAAGGCGTCACCGAAGCGGTCGTCGCCAGCCAGTTCATGTTGCGTTCCAGCCGGGTGATCTCCTCGGAAATGCCCAGTTGCAGGGCGCGCTCCAGGGCGGGCTTGTTGCTGATGGCGCCTCGCGCCTTGATCTGCCGGGCGATCTCCTCGTATCCGAACTCGAAGACCGCAGCCAGTGGGCAGGGCCGGAACTGCTCGCTGGCCACGGCCACCTGCTCCAGGCCGTTGGCCTTGCGAAAAGCGCGCAGGAAGCGCTGGTTGGCCAGGCGCACCTGACGGAACTGCGACCACTTCTGGAAGATGATGGCCCAACTGAAAATCGAAAACAGCAGCAACAGGACAAGAACCGCCAGCGGCAAAGGCTGTGCGTGACGGATCAGAGTCCAGATGTTGACCTGCAACCAGAAAGCAAGTCCTGGCGCCGGATTCAAGTCATCTCCTTTCTTCCAATTTGTATGATAGCTGAGCGCGGCGTCTGAGGCTGAATCTTTTTCCCGCATGCAGTGAGGCGCTCGCGCTCTCGTATAATCTCCCTTCGGGTGCTGGTCGAGCTGCTGGTGGAAAATTACGCCGTGATCGAGCGCGCACGGGTGCGCTTTCATCCCGGCTTGAACCTGCTCACCGGAGAAACAGGCAGCGGCAAGTCCCTGGTGGTGGACGCCCTGGCTCTGCTGCTGGGAGCGCGTGCTTCGCCCGAAATGATCCGGACGGGCTTTGCCCGCGCCCGCGTGGCCGGTATCTTCGAACTGCCTGCCCATCCGGAACTGGGGAAAATTCTGCGCGAGGCCGGCGTCGAGGCCGAGGAGGGCGAGTTGCTGCTCGAACGCGAGATCCTGGCCGAGGGCAAATCCCGCGCCTTCGCCGCCAGCCGTCCGGTCACTGCCGCCTGGCTTCGCCAGGTCGCCCCCTTCCTGGCGGACATCCACGGGCAGCACGAACAGCAACGGCTGTTCGACCCCGACGCGCAGCTCGATCTGCTCGATGCCTTCGCCGGGTTGGAAGAGGACGTGCGGCGGATGAGTGAATTGTACCGGCGCTGGCGTTCGGCGGCTGCCGAGCTGGAGCAATGGGAGAGGTCCGAGCAGGAAAAGCTCAGGCTGGCGGATCTGTGGGCGTTCCAGTTGCGCGAGATCGAAGCGGCGGCGCTCAAACCGGGCGAAGACGAGGCGCTCGAACAGGAGCGCCGCGTGTTGCAGAACGTGGCCCGGCTGCAAGAAAGCGCGAGTGCGGCGTTCGAGGCTCTGTACGAGGCGCCGGAGTCGGCGCTGGCGCGTGCTCGCCAGGCCCTGCGCCGGCTGGAGGAACTGGCGCGCATTGACCGGACGCTGGAGGCCCCGCGTGACGAGCTGCGGCAGGCCGAAATCGCCATCGAAGAAGCGGCGTACGCGCTGCGCGACTACCTGTCACGACTGGAAGCCAATCCCGCACGCCTGGAGGAAGTGGAGCAGCGGCTGGCGGCGCTGGACAGGCTCAAGCGCAAGTACGGCAGCAGCATCGGGGAAGTGCTGGCCTATCGCGATCAGCTCAGCCGGCAGCTGGAGTCGCTCGAAAGGACGGAAGAACGGAAGGCCGCGCTGGCGCGCGAACGGGATCAGCTCGCCGCGGCTTGCGAGTCGCTGGCCGCCCAGGTCAGCGTTCGGCGGCAGGCGGCGGCGCGCAAGCTGGCCCGGCGCGTGGAAAGCGAGCTGGAGGCGCTGGCGATGCCGGGCGCGATCTTCCGCATTCAACTTCAGCCCGCGGGCTGGAGCGACAAGGGCAGGGACGTGGCGGAGTTCCTGATCTCGGCCAATCCGGGGGAGGAGCCGCGGCCGCTGCAACGGGTCGCGTCGGGCGGCGAGCTGTCACGCATCGCTCTGGCGTTGCGCACTGCAATGGGGACGGCGGTCCGTGCGGGGGCGGGCGGGCCTGCCCGGACGCTGGTGTTCGATGAAGTGGATGCGGGCATCGGGGGCCGAGTGGCAGAGACGGTGGGCCGCCGGCTCAAGCAGCTCGCCGGGCATTACCAGGTGCTGTGCGTGACCCACCTGCCGCAGATTGCGAGCTTCGCCGACCACCACTATTTCGTCGAGAAAACCGAAGCGGGCGGGCGCGTGTCGGCCTCAGTGCGCGAGCTGGATCCCGCCGAGCGCACGTGGGAGATCGGGCGCATGCTCAGCGGTGAGAAGGTGACGCCGGCGGCGCTGCGTCACGCCGAGCAAATGCTCCGGATGGCGAAGAGCTGATCGCCATCAGCGCACTTTGAGGCCGAACTCGCGGACCAGGTCCTTGTCGGGCTTCAGCACGTAAAGGCGAACCCAATAGGCGCCGGGTCGAAGCGGGCGCAGGCGCAGCGCGGACTCTGCCGGATGATTCAGGCGGGCCTCGGCGACCAGGCGCCCCTCGGCATCCACGACTTCCACCTGACAGCATGATTCGGAGGGCAGACCGCTGGGCTCCCACTCCAGCCGCAGAACGCGCCCGGCCGGGGCCTGCGCAAACAACTCCTCGCCCGAGCTTCTGGCGGCATGCAACATGATGGTCACAGCCGCGGCCACGTCGCTGCGGGGCGCAAGCACCAGGCGCGGAACCAGCAAGAACAACGCCAGCACCGCGGCTGCGGCGACGGCCCAGGGTACGACCGGGGCTTCCATCCAGCGCTCGAGCTGCGCCCGGACACAACGCCACCCGGAGGGAGGCTTGCGCTGGAGGTTGCGCGCGGCTTGGCGTACGGCGTAGATGTACGCGTCCGTCTCCGCCAGCCGGTCCTGGCAATCCGGACAGACGAGCAGGTGTTCCTCCATCTCCGCGATCTGTTCTTCGGAGAGCAGACCGAGGGCGTATTGCTCCCACCGGTCCTCGTCGGGATGCTGAGTGAAATGGCAGGCCATGTCCTTCTACCCCGGGGCTCCATAGCAGGCAGCTTCCCGGATGATGCCTCCTGTCAGATTCTAGTGGGCGGCGCCCGAGGAATTTCTCAGGCCCGGTAAACGCAACTTCCGTTGTAACTTCCGTTTGCCCAGCTCTCCGAAACGGGCCTTGGCGCGGGACTTTAACAGGCGGAACTGCGTCTCGGTGAGCTTCATTTCGCGACAAATTTGTTGTTGGGTCTGCCCGAGCAGGTAAAAGCGCGTCAGGATCTCCCGGTCGCGCCGGGATACGCCTTCGAGGACCTTCTGCATCAGTTCGACCTTTTGCCGCGCCAGCACCTCCTGCTCGGGATTGTCACGGGCGTCGGATATGGGCAGGCCGGGGTGCAGCTCCAACTGCCCCCTGCGTGTTTGGACGGCGCGCTCGATATAGGCGGCCACCTGGCGCCGGACCACGGTGCGCACAAACCCCATCAGGCGTTCCGGATCGCGCAATTCGCCGCGCTGAATGGCCTGGACCACGATGAGAAACGTGTCGTGGACGCGGTCGTCGAGCTCGTCGGGACCCACCTGGCGGCAAAGGTAGAAACGAATCCCGCGCGAGAATATGGCGTAAAGTTGTTCCATGCCCCCGGGGTCGCCGATGCGGATCTTCTCCACCAGCTCCGACCATCTGGGTTGAGCGGCTACGCCGGCCTCACCCGCGGTCCGTGCCTGGTGCGCGCCGGGCAGTCCCGGCGGCTGGGTGTTGTCGTCGCGACCGAGCCTACCGTTCATGGACGAGGTTTCCCGAAATCCTACAAAACCCCGATCACCACATACGCAGCCCAGTATTCGGGCTGCGACCTCCAATCATCGCTCGCAAGCATTTCCAGTTGGGCCTGTCGGAGGGCCAACGCCGGCGCCCGCCCTCCCTCTTGTCGCAACGATTGCAGGTGAGTGTAGAATCGCACGAAAAGCTGCCCGCTGTCGTCCGGAGTCGCCCACAGGCTGGCCACCACGAATCGAGTGCCCGCCGACAGCCATGCGCGAGTAAGACCGAGCAAACCGGCCCCAGGCAACACCGGCCCACGGGCGGACCGGCAGCCGCTGAGCACTACCAGAAAGGGCGCCGGGCGGAGCAGGCGGATCGCATCCGGGCCGAGGCTCTGGAGCCTGCCGTCCGGGCCGAGGCTCAGCATGATCAGGGCCCGTGCGGGATCTTCCTCGGAGACGACCACGTGGGTCGCCAGGTGGAGGACATCGGGCCTGGAGCGCAAGCCGGCGGCCAACTGTTCAGGGGTCGCAGCCGTACCTTCCAGCACCCGCACGGCGGAGCCCTGCCAGGCAGCCGCACACCGCCAGGTCTCCTTGCTGCTCCCCGGCAAGCGGGGTAATTCCAGCGGCTCCGCCGAGGCGGCAGTCAGCAGCGGAACAAGTCGCCACGCCTTTGACAAGAAGCGATCTCGCGTCTCCCAGTTGCAGCGCGCATCGGCGCGATTGTAAACCGGATCGGCGACGCCCAGGAATCCGCCTCCCCAACGCAAGGCGCCGGCGTGAACCAGGGATTGGGCTCCGGGGACCACTTGGACAGCTCGACGCTCGATGAGAAAAACCGGACGGCCGCCCTGTGCAGCCTCGGGCAATGCGGCGATAGGAAGCTGGAACAGGCCCGAGTCCAGCGCCAGAAACCACTTGCGCTTGCGGGTCGCCGCCCGGCTCAGGCCGTCGAACAACAGGCCGTACAGCCTTCGGCCTTGCTGCTCGCGTCCCGGCGACCCGTTATGGATGCTTTGCATGAACAGTTCCGCCTCGCGCCCGAGCTCCGAGCGCGGTGGTAACCGGTCCATTTGGAAGTGTTCGCGCGTCACGGTCCAACGGAAGCTGACGGTTTCACCCAGATAGAAGGCCAGGTAAGCCTCATCGTGCGCCAGCGCGCGCTGAAGGCGGGGTAGGAGGCGTCCGGCCGACTCCCAGCGGAACCGGCTGGCGCCGGCGTGTTGCAACCCTGCCCTGAGTTCCAGGTCCACCAATTGGCCGCGCACGGCCTCCAGACGGGCGCGGAGTGCGGGCGCGGGGTTCTGCTGCGATGCGGCTTGCAGCGAATGGAGCCGGCGGAGCAGGTCTCCGTATTCGGGCGGCAGGGAGCTTACCATCGGAACTGCCGGTTCGAGTCGGGCCTGGAGGCTGGCGGCGCGGTTTTCTTCGGCCGCTTCGAAGGCTTCGCGGGCCAGCGCCGGATGATCGCCGGAGCCAGCCAACTCGGCAGCCGTCTCCGCCAGGGCTCCGTAGAGTTCTTGCAGTCCTGCGTCCACACGGATCGCGAAGGCCTCGGCGGGCAAGGCCTCCAACCGCCAGGCGCGCGCTGAATCCGCGGCTTGTCGGAAGTCGGCCAAGGCCTGTGCGAGCCGGCCTCGTTGACGGCGGAGGCAGCCGCGGTCGTAATAAAAAGACCATAACGGCAGGCCCGCAGGGCTCGACTGAGCGCGCTCGAGCGCGGCTCCGATGAGGCTTTCCGCCGTGAGCAAATCACCTTGCGCCGCGTGCAGCAGGGCGAGATTCCGGTAGCTCAGGGACACCTGCGGCGAGCCGAAAAGTCGGTCAAGGCGAAAAGCTTCCAGTAAGAGTGGCTCGGCCGCGCGCAGGTCTTTGCGGCGCAGGTATTCGTAGCCGAGCGTCCGCCAAACCTGGGCCAGCGTGCGCGTGTCGCCTTCCCGGTCCGCCATGCGGGCCGCCTCCAAAAACAGGGGCAGGGCCGCTTGGAATTCGCCTTGGCGCGCTCGCAAGGTGGCGACCCGAAGCACCAACTGGGACTGCAAGGCTGGGATCCGCCGGGCCAAAACGAGCGCCTGCTCGGCCGCAGCCCGCGCCGTGTCCAGCTCGCCCATGAGGCTGTAGGCCGTGGCTAGATTCGAGGAAATCGTGGCCACCGACCTCCAATCGCGCTGCCGGGTAGCGAGGTCGCGGGCTTCCAGGAAAGCCTGAACCGCGCCCAAGTACTGCAAGCCTGCCAGGCGGGCACCGGCCAGATTGTTCAGGAACTGAGCCTGGATGTGCGGATCGCGCCGGGCCTGCGCCAGCCTGGCGCCCGCCTCGAAAACAGTGGCGGCTTCGTGATAGCGACCGTCCGCGAACAGACGTGTCCCTCGATCCCACAACTGGCGAAGCTCGGGCGGTACGCGGCTCCTGCCATCCGGACCGCGTTGGGCGGAATGGCCCGCGCCGGCCAGCAGGCCGCACAGGGAGCAAACGAGCGCCGCCGCGGCGGTTGGTCGCATGGTTCTCGGGGGAGATTCGTGAACGCGCGGGCGGGCGTTCCTTGGGAGTACACCTGGCAGTCCTACTCCCTGTACTCCCAAGGAATCATACCAGATTCAGCCGTGTCGCCGGCAACCTCGCAACGAGGTTAAATCACCTTCACGCGTGCGGCCCGTAACGCACGATCCCTTCTCATGGAAAGGAATTAATATTCGGGCGGAGGCGGGATGATGATGATGATAGGATCGGGATCCATCCTGCACCTCGGCGCCACAGGGCCGCGATTCGCGCGAGAGGCCGGCGGTTCGGCGTATGGGACGGAATCGCCGGCGTGCCCGTGCGCTCGCAGCCAGTGGCATTCCGGCCTGAGCTTAGTCGCAGCGTGGGCAGGATGGGGTCGGCAGCAATCCGTAGCTGATTGGAAATTCAGGAATTAACAGCTACCTTTTCTTGTCAACGCAGGCAGCCGCATCCAAAAAGAAAATGGCCCGCGACCCGGCTTCGGGTCGCGGGCCCGCCTTCCAATCCCGGACTACCAGTTCAGGTGGAGCACTAACTTGATGAACCGCGGCAGGTTGGCCTGTCGTGGCGACAGCCGGGCAAACGCCGGGTTAGTCACGTCCACGCTTGCCATATCGTTGAACCACGGGTGGTTCATCATGTTCACCATCTCGAACCGGAACTGCAATTTCATCCGTTCCGTGAGTGGGAAATACTTGGATAGCGACGTATCCCAGTTCTGATATCCGGGACGACGAACGTTGCTGAACAAGTAGGGGAACGTTCGGAATTCAAAAGTCAGGTTGGGCGGTGCCACTCGCCGGCCGGTGGCCGGATCGTCCCACAACGAGGTATCGAACCAGCGATCACGCGACGGATTGGGCAACTTCGCGCTGCCAGGCCGCACCTGCGGCGCGTTGGGATAGTCGGCGACCCAGCCGCTCTGGTAAGTCACGTCGTAGTTGATCTGCCAGCCGCCGATGATTTGGTTGAGGAAGCCGGGAACATTGGCGCCGAACTTCCGTCCGCGACCGAACGGCAGCTCGTAAATGCCGACGATCACGAACTTCTGGGGCGCGTCTATGTTCTGTTCCGACTCCTTGACCAGGCGCGTGTTCTCCCAATGGGAGAGAACGAAGTCCTGCGGATTGAGCGTCCGAGTCTGGCGGAGGTTCTTGCCGATGTTGTAACTGGACAAGAAGCTCAGGCCGTGGGAAAGCCGCTTGGTCACCTTGATGGACATGCCGTGGTACTGGTTGCGACCGAGCGGCACGCTGTACAAAGTGACGCCGCTGTACTGCGGGTAGGCACGCCAAAGCACTTGCCGCTGCACGGTGGGGCCGTTCAGCGCTGCGTTGTTGGGGATCAGCCCAGCCATGGGATTGGGGACCTGGCCGGTGTAATAGGCGGTGTCGATCGCGCCCGTGGGCGTGCGACGGCCCATTTCGCTGGCGGGTATGTAATTCAAACCGAAGGCCAGCGACACTCGGCGCGTGGTGTTCCCGTTGTAGCCGATCTCAAACAACACTCCGCCCGGCAGTTCGCGCTGGATGTCGAAGGAGTACTGGTGGCTGTACGGCAGGCCCCGGTTACGTAGGTAACTCGGTACACCTTCGCCCAAGAAGCTGGCTGCGCCCTGGCTTGTGCCAATGGGATCCAGGAGTTTGCCGCCATAAGTTACGTACGGATTGGCAGTCTTCAGGCCGGATACGGGTCGCAGGCCGTCGGTCGTCACCACAGCATGGGTCGTGCGACTGAAGCCGGCGGTAGAGCCCACCGTATCGTCGCCCGTGTAGTAGAGGCCGTAACCGCCCCGTACGACGAGTTTCTCGGCCAGGCGGTACGCGGCGCCGATGCGCGGCTGCCAGTTATTCTTGTCAGCATCCAGCAAGGTTCGCGGCTGACCCTGAAAACCGGCAAAGCGGATCTGGCCTTTCAGGTCGAGGCCCTTCACTTTGTCTGCGATCGGGCTGGGAGCATAGAGGTCCAGACCATTGACCTGCCGGTTGAACCGTTCGAGGTTGCCCGTCTCGGTGTCCCAGCGCAGGCCGAGGTTCAAGGTCAGCCGGGAGCTGACCTTCCAGTCATCCTGGATGAAGCCGGCGTAGTAGAAATGCCGCCAGGCCGGGTCAATGTTCTTTTCGACAAAGGCGGCGCTGGGTAGCCCCAGCAGCATGGTCGCCAGGCTGTTTCCGGAAACGGCGTCGGCGCGCAGCGCATTAGCTTGCGTCCAGTTCCTGCCGAAGTACCAGTAGCCGGAAGGATAGCCGCGTCCGGAATCATTACGATTGTACTGGCGGGCATCCGCGCCGAACTTCAGGAAGTGCCGGCCCAGGACCTTGTTGAAGTTGGGCTGCAAGCTATAGGTATCGCGAGTGCCCGGTCCAAAGGCGTTGGAGCCAACCGATTGGTAGCCCTCCAGATCGAACCGCGGAAACTGGTATTTGGTGAACTGCGCCACTAAAGCAGGGTCAATGCCTAACTGCCTGGGATCGTAACCGGCGCCGATCGAGCTGCCGCCGGCGTCTTCCCAGCGCGTCAGGCCAAAGCGGAAATCAAAGGTCATGCTGGGCGTCAGCGTCGAGGTCCAGTTCATCATGATGTTACGCCCGTTGCGCAACAGGGGCGCGTTACCGGTGGGCTCGGCGGGATTGTTCAGGCCGAACACGATGGCCCGGAATTCCTGGAAGGGGTTCTCGCCGTAGCGGAAGAATACGGTGTTGCTGGAGTTGATGACCAGGTCGGTGCGGCCTACGAACTGGTCGAAGCTCGCGATCCAGCGCGAAGGATACGGGTAATTGTTGATGCGCGCGGGGCCAACGCCGGGGGCGGAAGGCGGTGGGTAGTAGGAGAGAACCTTCACCGCCACCGGATCAATCATGCTGGAGGGAATCCGGTTGCCCGGGAAGGGCGTGCGACTGCCGTCCGCCCTGGTTGTCCAGGGATCGTAGATCAGGATTTGCTGACCGGCAGCATTGAAAAGCTGGGTGAAGTCGCCCCCACGGATTTCCATGATGGGAAAGGTCTTCACGTCCGGATCCGCCGAGCGCTGCCGCATGCTTTCCCAAGAGAGCATGAAGAAAGCCCGGTTGCGAGTATCCACGAGTTTCGGAATGTAATAGGGACCGGAAACCATGGCGCCGAAGTGGTTGATGTGATTGGGCGCTTTGTAACCGTTGGGATAGAAGATACCGCCGACGGTCTGAGGCTGATTGAGCTCGGTCTGATTGGCGTTCAGCTTGTCGTTCTGGAAGTACTCGAACAGCGTGCCGTGAAACTCGTTGGTGCCGCCCTTGGTCACGATGCTGATGACGCCGCCGCCCGTGCGCCCGTACTGGGCGTCGTAGGTGTTGGTCAGAACCTTGAACTCCTGCACCGATTCGGTGGTCGGGACGCTGATCACGATATACTCGGCACGTACGTTGCTGATGCCGTCCAGCAGGACCTCGTTGGTCCTCTCGCGACCCCCTCCGATGGATATGCCGGACGTGCCGAGAATATCGAACGTTCGCAAGTAGCGCCAAGAGCCGCTCTTGATCACCCCTGCCGCCGCCCAGGCGATCTGGAACGGGTTGCGGCCCTGCGTGGGAACGTTGGCGATGATTTCCTGGGCCAGAACCTGTGACCGAGTGGCCGTCTCGGTTTGCAACTGGGAAACCGACGCGCTCACCGTGATGCTTTCGGTGAGCGCCCCGATCTCGAGCTGCACGTCCAGGCGCAGACGGTCCAGGGCCTGAAGCACGATGTTCTCGCGCACGAACTTCTTGAAACCGCTCTGCTCGACGGTCAAACGATAGGTCCCCGGCGCCAGAAACGGCGTGACGTAGTTGCCGGATTCGTTCGTCTTGGTGGTAACGGAGACATTCTGAGCGACGTTGGTCACGGTGACGGACGCGCCCGCTACCGGCGCGCCGCTCGGATCGGTAACGATGCCCGTGATGGAGGCGCGCACTTCCTGCGCCGAAGCCAGCGCCGCGCTCACCACCAGCAAGCAGAAGCCTCTAAGCAGTTGCCCCACAGCAAACTCCTTTCCAAACCGAAATCGCCGGAGCATGCCGCAAAGTCCGGCCGGGTTCAGTATACACCTGTACGCGGATCCTTGCCAAGAGCGTCCTCGCCGAACTTCCGAAACGGCTATCACCCCCCCCTTGTCTACCGGTAACCGCGGGAAGAAGCCCGCCCGGTGCGTCCCTGCACCCGGCGGCCCGGCAACCTTGCCGTCAGCCCACCCTCCGCAAGCGGCTGAAGCCCGTGGCCGTGCGGAATGCCCGCTCGATGACTTCCTGTTGCTCGATTACGTGGCGCTTGTGCGAGCCGGTTGCCGGGCTCGGACTTTCTGCGCGACCCACGTACTCCAGCAGGCGCCGGCTTTCCGCCAGCAGCGGCTGCACTTGTTCATGCACGAAACGCCAGGCGCCCATGTTCCGCGGCTCCTCCTGCACCCACGCCACCTCGACCGTTGCCGGGTAGCTTTCCAGCAGCTCCTGCACCTGGGCGTGCGGAAACGGATAGAGCTGCTCGACGCGGACCAGCGCCACGTGACGCGCCTGCAACCGCTCGCGTTCGGCTTCCAGCTCGTAGTAGATCTTGCCCGTGCACAGCAGCAGGCGCGAGACGGCCGCATCGGGGGCCTGCGCCGGATCGGGTAGTATTTCACGGAACGCGCCGGAGGTCAGTTCTTCCACCCGCGAGACGCAACGCGCGTGCCGAAGCAGGCTCTTGGGCGTGAAGACCACAAGCGGCTTGCGCAGCGGGCGTCCGCCGGCGCCGTACATCTGTCGCCGGAGCAGGTGGAAATACTGCGCGGGCGTGCTGGGATAAACGACCTGAATGTTGCCTGCCGCCGCGAGTTGAAGGAAGCGCTCGATGCGGGCGCTGGAGTGTTCGGGGCCCTGCCCTTCGTAGCCGTGAGGCAGCAACAGCACCAGGCCGCTGGGCTGGCCCCATTTGTCCTCGCCGGCGGCGATGAACTGATCAATGACCACCTGGGCGCCGTTGGCGAAATCGCCGAACTGGGCTTCCCAGATCACCAGCGAGTGCGGGTCGGCGATCGAGTAGCCGAACTCGAAGCCCAGGACGGCATTCTCGCTGAGCAAGCTGTCGTAAACCTGGAAGGGGGCCTGCCCCGGCGCCAGGTGTTGGAGCGGGCAGAACTCGTGTCCGTCCTCGTAATCGAAAAGGATGGCATGCCTCTGGCTGAAGGTCCCGCGCGCGGAATCCTGGCCGGAGAGGCGCACCGGCACGCCCTCCAGAACCAGGCTCCCGAACGCCAGCGCTTCGGCCAGCGCCCAGTCAAGGGGCCCGCCGGTCCGGAAAGCCTGGCTGCGACGTTCGATGAAACCGCGCAGCTTGGGATGCAACCGGAAGTCGGAGGGGAGGCGAGTAAGTCCCTGGATCACCTGCTCGAGCACGCCTCGCTCGGCCGCGGTATCCGCTCCGCGCGGGCGCGGCAGCTCGTCGCGCAGCGTTCCGATCTCCTGGATTTCGAAGCGCGAGCCGCCCTGCTGCGCGATGCGGTAGGCCTGCTCGAGGCGCTCGGCGATGGCCGCCTTCTTGCGCCGGATCTCCTCCTCGGTGATCAGCCCCTCCTCGATCAACCGCTGCGCGTACAGGGTGGCCACCGAAGGATGGTCGCGGATCTTGCGGTACATCACGGGCTGCGTGAAGCTGGGATCGTCGCTTTCGTTGTGGCCGTGCCGGCGGTAACAGAACATGTCCACGACCACGTCTTTGTGGAACCGCTGGCGAAATTCGAATGCCACCTGGATGGCGCGCAGGCACGCTTCGGGATCGTCGCCGTTGACGTGGAAGATGGGCGCCTGGACCATGCGCGCCACATCGGTGGCGTAAAGCGAGGAGCGCGCCTCGGTGGGCGGCGTGGTGAACCCGATCTGGTTGTTGATCACCAGATGGATGGTCCCGCCGGTCCAGTAGCCTTCCAGTTGCGAGAGATTCAACGTCTCGGCCACCACGCCCTGGCCCGCGAAGGCGGCGTCCCCGTGAATCAGCACGGGAATCACCTGATCGCGGCCGAAAGGTCCCCGCCGGCGCTGCTTGCTGCGCACCACGCCTTCGACCACGGGATCCACAGCTTCCAAGTGGCTCGGATTGGGCACGAGCGTGACCGCGATCCGGCGCCCGTTAGGATAAGAGCGCTCCCCGCAGGCGCCCAGGTGATACTTGACGTCGCCCGATCCCTGAATACTTTCGGGATCTTCCATCTCGAACTGGGAGAGAATCTGCTCGACGGGCTTGCCGACGATGTTGGCCAGCACGTTGAGCCGTCCCCGGTGCGCCATGCCGATCACCGCCTCCTCGGCGCCGAGCGCGGAGGCCCGCCATAGCAGCTCGTCGAGCATGGGAACCGCGCTTTCCGCGCCCTCGAGCGAGAACCGCTTGTGTCCGACAAAACGTGCGTGCAGGAAATGTTCCAGGCCCTCGGTCTCCAGCAGCCGGTCCAGGATGCGCAGCCGCGTTTCCCGTTCCAGCGGCCACTGGTTGGTCTGCGGTTCCATGCGCTGCTGGAGCCACCGCTTCTGCTCAGGGATCTGGATGTGCATGTACTCGCAGCCGATCTTGCCGCAGTACGTGCGGCGCAAAGTTTGCAGGATTTCCCGCAAGGTCGCGATCGGCTGCGGGCCGCCGTTACCCAGGGCCTCGGCCAGCGTGCCGGTGATAAAGGGCCGGTCCAGATCCCAGATCGTCAGACCGTAACTGGCGGGATCCAGTTCGGGATGGTACCCGGCAGTCGAGCCCAGCGGGTCCAAGTCCGCCACCAGGTGTCCGCGCACGCGGTAAGCGTTGATGAGTTGCAGGACCGCGGCCTCTTTGGCCACTTCCGCAAGGCGGTCGCCGCCGGCGCCCGGCAAACAAGCCTGCCGATCCGGCTCCCAGTGGACGGGGCGATGCGGGATGCCGAGATCGGCGAAGATCTGCTCGTAGAAACCGTCCTCACCCTCCAGCAGGGCCTGCACTCTGGCCAGAAACATGCCCGATTCGGCGCCTTGGATGATGCGGTGATCGTAGGTGCAGGTGAGCGTCATCACCTTGCCGACGCCGAGCATGGCCAGGACCTCGGGCGCCGTGCCGCGAAACTCGGCCGGGTAGTCAATGACGCCCGTGGCGATGATGGCCCCTTGTCCGGCCATCAGCCGGGGTACCGAACCAACCGTTCCTACGGTGCCGGGGTTGGTCAGCGAGACCGTGGTCCCTTGAAAGTCCTCCGGCGTGAGCTTGCCTGAACGGGCTCGCGCGATGAGATCGTCATAAGCCTGAAGGAACTGGCGGAAGTTCAGTGAGCCGGCATCCTTGATGTTGGGCACCAGGAGCGAACGGGCGCCGTCCTTGCCGGGCACGTCCACGGCGATTCCCAAGTGAATCCGGTTCCGAACGAGCCTATAGGCCTGCCCGTCTTTCTCCACGTACGCGTGGTTCAGTACGGGAAACCGCTTCAGCGCCTGTACCACCGCCCAGGCGATCAGGTGCGTATACGAAATCTTGCCGCCGCCCACCAGCGTGCGATGTTCGAGGATGATGCGGCGGTTCTCGTCCACCACCTTGACCGGGATGGTCCGCTGCGATGTGGCGGTCGGCACCCACAGGCTGACGTTCATGTTCTCGGCGATCCGCGCGGCGGCGCCTCGCAGCGGGATCCACTCGCCTTCCCCTGTCACTTCAGGGGCGCGGACGGCGACCGGCGGTCCTGAGGACGCGGCAGTCCCGGATTCCCGCCGGATCCGCTCCACCCAGCTCGGATCCACCGCGCCGGGATCGTGGCGATAATACTGCTGGATTTCGTCTTCCAGCCAGCTATTGATTCCCAGAGTGCTATCCGCAGAGTGTGGCATGGCGGGCCCTGCTTTCATCATAGCCAAGGCCCGCCCAGGCCTTTTGCGCGCGATCCAGACGGCGCTTCAGGCGCTCGCCAGAAGGGAGTTCAGATGGGCCAGGCTGCGTTCGGCCTGCTCCGGCGTGCCGCACTCCACTGACAGAACGCCGTTGAAGCCGTGCTTGCGCAGAATCGCGATGACCCGCGCCCAGTCAATGACGCCGTCGCCGCAGGCGCAGCCCACCGGAGTGCCGGTGACCTTGCCCCGCTCGGCCTCGGCGTGCTCAAACGAGATGTCCTTGGCGTGCATGTGGACCAGTTTGGACCCGATGCGGTCGAGCGCCTCATAAACGTCGGCCCCCGCCAGATAGGCGTTTCCCGTGTCGTAGTTGATGCGCAGCAGGGGATGGTCCACGAGGCCGGCGATCTCGAGCAAACCGTCCGTGGTCTTGGAAATTTCCTGGTGCGGCTCGATGCCGATGGCGATGCCGTAACGCTCGGCCACGCGCAGCACGGTCTTCAGCGTGTACCGCATCAGGACCCAGACTTCTTCGTCTGTGATCCAGGCCGGCCGGTAACTTTCGTCCGTGTTGACGACGGGGGCGCCCAGCACCGCCGCGAACTGGATGGCCCGCTGCAAATACATGACGCTGACCTCGGGCCGCATGAGCGGGCAGTGCGCGCTCAGCGCCGAGGCTTTGACTCCGTGCTGGTCGAGGATGTCCTTAATGAAATGCGGGTCCTCTTCCATGGAGACGGAGTGGTAGTAGCCGGCTTCGCTCATGAGCTCGCGCCCGGTGTGCACGAGCGGTTCGACGTACTTGTAGCCCATTTGGGCCGCCAGCTCCACGCCCACGGCAAAGGGTTTTTCCGAGCGACGGATGAATTCGAGGTTGAGGCCGGGTTCGATCGCCATGGTTCGGTCTCCTTTCGTCTGCGGCATGTCGCGCAGGCTGTCCCCCATTTATAAGCCGGGACGGGGAACGCGCGCAAGGCGGTCACTCCGCCGGCCTGGGCCGGTATATAATAAAGCCGCCTCGGCCGAGGCCGGGGTCAAGACAAACCGGAACACGAGGGTTGGGTTATGAAGAGAGGTCTCTCGATATGCCTGCTCTTGGTGTGCGCCAGCGCTCTGGGGCAGGAATTCCGCGCCACGATTTTAGGGGAAGTCCGTGATCCCTCCGGGGCGGCCATTCCCAGCGCCGTGGTGAGGGCCACCAAGGAGGACACCAACGTCAGCCGGGAGACGGTCACCAACAACGCCGGCATTTACACCCTGGTGGGACTGGATCCCGGCCGCTACACCGTCACCGTCACGGCGCAAGGTTTCGCCACCGTGCGCCGCGAGGGCATCGTCTTGCAAGTCGCCGACAAGCTCAACCTGCCGATCACTATGGAGCTGGGCGCAGTGACCGAATCCGTCACCGTAGTGGGTGAGCAGGAGCTCATTCAGACCGCGACCGCCTCGCGCGGGCTGGTCTTCGACCCGATCAAAGTCCAGGAAATACCGCTCAACGGGCGGCAGGCGTACATGCTCATGCGGCTTTCGCCCGGCGTGATGTTCACCCAGCGAACCTTCGGCTCGACCGGCTTTTCGGGCACGCGCGCCTGGGACGTCAACGGCTCGTTCACCATGAACGGCGGGCGCACGGGAACCAACCAGTTCCTGTTGAACGGCGCTCCCATTTCCACGCAGGGCACCTTCGATCTGGCGCCCAACGTCGAGGCCATCCAGGAAATGAAGATCATGGTGAACACCTACGACGCGCAGTACGGGCGTTCGGGCGGCGGCCACGTCAATACCACCCTGCGATCCGGGACCAACGAATGGCACGGATCGGTTTTCGACTTCTGGCGCAACCGCATCCTCGACGCCAACACCCGTCAGAACAACGCCGGCGGGCAGCCGCGCGGATTCCGCAACCAGCACCAGTTCGGCGGCGTGCTGGGCGGGCCGATCCGCAAGGACAAGGACTTCATCTTCGTCAGCTTCGAAGGCTGGCGCGAGCGCGTCCCGTTTCCTTCGGTGACGACCGTGCCGCCCATGGAGATCCGCGGCGGTAACTTCAACTTCATCCCCACGGGTGAGCGCAGCCCGATTCTGATCTTCGATCCGCTGACCTCGCGCGCCTGCGGCGAACCCGGCACCAACTGCATTTCCGGCGGCATCTACCAGCGGCAGCCTTTCCCCGGCAACGTCATCCCGCCCACGCGCATCAGCCCGGTCGGTCGCAACATCGTCAATCTCTATCCACCGCCCAACTTCAACCCGCAGAGCTTGCAGCAGAACTTCCTGCGTCCGGACAACCTGGGCCGGTACCGCTACGAGCAGCCCATCGCGCGCTGGGATCACATGGTGGGCGATCAGAATCGCCTGCATGTGGTCTTTACGTTCCAGGACGGCAGCGAGTACCGCAACCAGAACGGGTTCTACCCGCCGGCCGAGCAGGGCAACATGCCGGGCACCGTACGCAGGAACACGGGCGCCATCGTGGCCTATGACCACCTGATTTCGCCCACGCAAATTCTGCACGTGCAGGCCAGCGTGAACCGGTTCATCCAGAACTTCCCCAACGTATCGGATCCCAAGTTCACCTGGGACAAGCTGGGCATCAAGAACATTCCGCTCGTGCCGACCTATCCGGCTCGGCTCCCGCCCCAAGTGGCCGTGAGCGGGTTCAGCACCATCATGGGCAGCCAGTTCATGAACCAAAGCTCGCGCCAGCAGGTGAACTTCCAGGCGAACGTCGCCCAGACGCGGGGCCGCCACAGCATGAAGTACGGCTTCGAATGGGCCCAGCTCATCCATCACACCCGCGCCTCGGGCAACGTCGGCGGTTCGTGGAGCTTCGGTACGACTTGGAGTCAGGAGCACTATGGCCGCAGGCGACCCACGCCGCTGGACGGTTCTGCCGTGGCCGATCTGTTGCTTGGCTACATGGGCAGCGGCAGCATGCCTTATAACGACAGCACGCTGCGGCGGGAGCCTTACGTGGCCTGGTTCATCCAGGACGACTGGAAAGTGGCCAGCCGCCTCACGCTCAACCTCGGCCTGCGCTACGACATCCAGTTCCCGTTCTACGAGATCCACAACCGCCTGGTGAGCGGCTTCGCCTTCAATACGATCAGTCCGATCAGCGACCAGGCCTTGGCCAACTGGCGACGCTTCGCCGCCACCACGCGTAACTATCCGGCGCCGCCCGACGCCATCCGCGGCGGCTTGCTCTACGCTGGTGTCGGCGACCAGCCGCGACGCATCTTCAACTTCGATTACTCCAACATCCAGCCGCGCTTCGGCTTCGCCTATAACTTCATCTCGAAGACGGTCATGCGGGGCGGCTTCGGGATATTCCACCGGCGGGCGGGCGAGACGCTGATCACCACCGGATTCAGCCAGTCCACCGACTACATAGCCACCGTGGATGGCGGGCGAACGCACCGGGCAGCTCTGACCGGCCCGTATTCGCTGGAAAATCCGTTCCCCGACGGGCTGATTCCTCCCCTCGGGCCCAAGGGCGGCTTGCTTACGAACATCGGCACCAGCGTCAGCTTTCCGGGTCGCCAGAGGCCGATCCCGCGCACCTTCCAGTGGTCTTTCACCCTGGAGCGCGAGCTGCCATGGAACATGGTGCTCGAGGCTTCCTACGTTGGCAGCCTGACCAACAAGGAAGGCCGTACCATCCAGCTCTCCGACGCTTCCAAGGAGCACTGGGACATCGCGCTCCACAACCCGATGTACTTCCAGGAGACGCTTCCCAACCCCTGGTTCGGGATCGCGCCGTCCAACACCGCTCTGGGCGCTTCCAATGTCACCTCGCGCCGCAACCTGCTGCGACGCATCCCTCAGTTCACCGGCGTCTCCATGGGCACCAATCCGTGGGGCCGCGTCTGGTATCACGGCCTTCAGGTCCGTTATGAGAAGCGGATGATGGCCGCGACTTCCCGGGCCGGCGCCATCACGTGGGTGCTTGCCTATACATGGTCCAAGATGATGGAGAACGCGCTGCGGCAGGACTTCACTTTTGAGTGGATGCCCTTCATCAACCAAGTGGCGGCTGAGGACCGCTCGCACAATCTGGCCTTCGCCGGCATCTGGGACCTGCCCTTCGGCAGGAATCGCGCCTTCCTGAACAACATGGGCCGGATCGGCCAGGCCATCTTCGGCAACTGGCGGGCTAACGCCAACTTGATCTACCAGACGGGCGTGCCGCTGGGTGCCTGGACGGGCTGGGAGTTCCTGTGCGGCAATCCGCTGGCCGTCCAACGCACCGAGACGAACTGGTTCAGCCGGGACCGCAATTGCTACCGCCAGTTGCTGCCCTTCGAGCTGGTCCAGTTGCCCGCACGCTTCCACCAGATCCGCAGCCACACCGCGCCGCAGTTGGACCTCATGCTCTCCAAGCGCTTCCCCTTCGGCGATCGCTACGAGCTCGAGTTCCGCGGCGAAGCCTTCAACGCGACGAACACGCCGTTGCGCGGTGATCCGCCCTCGACCAACCCGGCCGACGCCCAGTTCGGCATCCTGCCGGTTCAGCAGTTGAACTTCCCGCGCAACGTGCAGCTCGGTTTGCGATTGCGCTTCTAGGCTCAGGTGGCCGGGGGCGGGCCGTGGCAGGTCCGCCCCTCACGGCCCCTCGTAGCCGCGCTCGCGCAACAGCTCGAGCAGCGCAGTGCCGCGCGCCGGCAGGGGTTCGACGCGAACGGGTACGACCACTAGGGCTTCCGCGGACTCGCCGTAAGGGCCGCGGGCCAGGATTTCGCCCCCCGGGCCGACGGCGAGCGAGCAGCCGATGCACTTGCGTCCCCGCCACGGTCCCTCGCGCAGCCGACCCACGTTGCTGACGCCCACCACCGTCATCCCGTAAAGTCGGGCCAAGGTCGTATAGCTGCGAACCCACAACTCGCCGTAAGGCCGGCGTTCGTTGTCGTGATCGGCGTCCACGGCCCACGCGCAGGGCGAAAGCAACACGCGTGCCCCCATGCGCGCCAGCGAGTGCCCCAGCGCGAGCGATTCCGGGAAATTGTCGGCGCAAATCGTCATGGCGAGCGTGCCCAGCGGCGTTTCGACCACCGAAAGCGAATTCCCGGCGGCGTACAGCTCGTGCGCGATCGCGAGCTCGTTGATCTTGCGATGCTTGAGCAGGATTTTGCCTTCGGGCGAGATCAGAATCGCGGCGTTATAAATGCGGTCGCCGGCGCGTTCGGTCAGTCCCGCCGCCACGTAAAGGCCGGCCTTGCGCGCCGCTTCGCCGATGACGTCACTGAACTCGCCGGGAATGGGCCTGGCCCGCTCGCGCGCGCCCGGGAACGTCCAACCCAAGTCAAGACATTCCGGCAGTACGACGATGCGGCAGCCGCGCTGCGCCGCTTGCCGGATCATGGCGAGTGCGCGGCGCAGGTTGCTCTCTCCGTCGCCGCCTTCCACCAGCATCTGTCCCATGCCCACAAGAAACTCGCTCGCAGCCACACCGACGAGTCTAGCGCGCCCCAAATGCCCGGCTGGACGCCGAATCCCGGCCTCTTGTACCCTGGGGCGTTAGGAGTTTCGTTCCCCGTCATGTCGCGACGCAAGCCGGAACGTGTAGCATTTCAAGGTGAGCTGGGGGCTTTCAGCCAGGAAGCAGTTTACAAGTTACTGGGCGAGAAGGCCGAGGTGGTCCCCCTGCCCAGTTTCCACGAGGTCTTTCAGAGCCTGAAACGCAAACAGGTGGACGCCGCGGTCATCCCCATCGAAAACTCCTTGGCGGGTTCCGTCCACGAGAACTACGACCATCTGCTGCAATTCGACTTCCGCATCGTGGGCGAGACGAACGTCCGCATCAACCACAACCTCATCGCGCTGCGGGGAGTCCGTTTCCGGCAGATTCGTCGCGTGTACTCGCACCCGGTGGCGCTGGGCCAGTGCTTGCGCTTCTTCGCCCGCTATCCGCGACTGGAAAAGGTTCCGTTCTACGATACCGCGGGCAGCGTCAAAATGATCGTCGAGCAACGATTGACGGACGCCGCTGCGATCGCTTCCGCCGTGGCGGCCGAGATTTACAAAGCCCGCATCCTGAGAAGATCCATCGAGGACGATCGTCGCAACTACACTCGGTTTTTCCTGCTGCGCCGCGCCGAGGATGCGCGCTCGACGCGGCCGCCTGCCACGGCATCGGATCGCTGGAAGACTTCTCTGGTTTTTACGACGCGCAATATACCCGGCGCGTTGTTTCGGGCTCTGGGCGCCTTCGCGCTGCGCGATGTCAATCTCACCAAGATCGAATCCCGGCCGCTGCGCGGCAAGCCGTGGGAATATCTTTTCTACCTGGATCTGATCGGCCACGTCGAGGAACCGCGGGTGCGCAACGCGCTGGCTCATCTGGCCGAGCTGGCCGATTTTCTGCGCGTGCTGGGTTGCTACCCGCGGGGTGATTGAGTGCGGGAGCCGGTGTCGGCCGGCCCCCGCGAAGACGTCAGAATTGCAGTTGCAGCGAGAACTGCCAGGAGCGCGGCGGCTCCTGCGCAGTCACGGTGCCGAAGGCCGTGCTGGTCGGCGTCGTGTTCGGGCTCCGGAGCACCACTTCGTTCAGGGCGTTGAAAGTGTCCGCCCGGAAGATCATCGAAGCCTTCTCCTGGAGGCGGAAGGTCTTGCGCGCCGAGAAGTCCCACCGCCGCTGCGAATCGGTCCGAATGTTGGAGTAGCGCAGCGGGGCGGTTCGCACGTTCCAGGCCAATTGCTGGCGGCTGTCGCGGTTGAACACATCGGTGTTGAACCAGCGGTCCGTATTGCGCTTGTTCGACGGCAACCGGATTTGCGTGCTGTCGCCGATGAACAGCGCCTGGCCGAAGCCCAGCGGCGCGCCGCTCTGCCGCTGGTAGACGCCGCTCAACTGCCAGCCGCCCAGGAAGAAGTTGAGCGCCGGATGCCAACTGGCGCCCCACTTGCGCCCTTTGCCGAAGGGCAGCTCCCAGATACCGCTGCCCGTCAGGCGATGGGCGCGGTCAATGCCCGCGAGCGACTCGTACGGCATGGGATCGAAGGCGTTGAGGAATTCGACCGCCTCCATAGCCTTGGACCACGTGTAGGAGACCTGAAGCGTGTACCCGCGGGAGAAGCGCTTCTCCATGCGGGTCTGCAACGAGTGATACCAGGAGTAACCTGCCGGGTCGTCGTACCGCACGCTGCTGAAGTGCGGGTATTGGGTGAGCAACTGCGCCCGCGTGATCGTGGAGCTGGTGAACTGCGGGTGCAGGCCGAAGAACGGGCTGGGGAAGTTGGCGCTCAGGAAATCAATCGTGGCCTGATCACGATAAGGCAAAGTGCTGTAGTACTGCTTGGGCGTGAAGCTGAGATTGCGGGTCACGCCCGCCCGCGTCGTCCGATTGCCCACGTAGGATGCCTCGAGCACGTGGCCCGCCGGCAGCTCGCGCTGGAAACCGAGCGACCAGCGTTGCGCGTAGGGGGCTTTGCGGTTCCTGGCGAAGAACGTGGTGCCCTGGCCCAGCGTGGTCTCCAGACCGCCCGCGGCGCCGAGCACGGGCAGCAAGCCCTTGGGCAGCGGATTGTCCAGAGTAGCCACCCAAGTCAGCCCGTTGTCGTTGGAAGCCTCGATGGGGGTGGTGCGGCTGAAGCCGGAGAGAATCGAGTTCGTCCGCAGGATGCCGATCGAGCTGTAAAAGATGCCGTAGCCGCCGCGAAAGACCGTCTTGGGATCGATCTGGTAAGCGACACCCACGCGCGGCATCCACAGCAGCGCCTGGCCGCTCCAGTATTCGCGCGGATTGCCTCCAACGCCGGCGAATGTGACGCCGCCCTTGACCTTGAACTG